>Ga0129316_1000161_pt1 | contig 48404 bp, 45 predicted proteins | sample Cm1ome_2_FD_94429 | JGI IMG/M metagenome (GOLD analysis project Ga0129316, IMG submission 94429) | Eastern black-and-white colobus group fecal microbial communities from Wisconsin, USA - Cm1022B metagenome | ecosystem: Host-associated > Mammals > Digestive system > Large intestine > Fecal...
GGAAACGTCCTGTTCCCGGTATACCCCCTGGCGGAAGCTCAGATAGGTGTCTCCCCGGAGACCCAGCCAGCCATCTTCCGTGCAGCGGTACACCGCCCGCTTGCGCCGGAACGGAGAGGCGGGATAGGCCCAATAGTAGCCGTTCAGCACCTCAAAGTCCACATCCAGATAGGGTTCATCCCAGAATTTCAGCATCCGCACCGGGTTTTCCCCATCTAAATAGACGATGACATACTGCCCGTCCTCGGAAAGGACCTGAAAGCGTTCATAACAGCATTCCTGAACCGCCGGATTTCCCAAATTCAGAATCCCTTTGGGCCCTCTGCCGCCAAAGCCCACGTCACAGTACCACCGTTCTTCTCCAAACCGGACCACAATGCCCCGGTGAGAAATGGGCCGTGGCTCCGTTCTTCCCATGATGCAGCGGACCCCCACACAGTGGCAGTCATAGCCCAGGGATTGCAGCAGCAGATAAAACAGCTTGTTGAGCTCAAAGCAGTAGCCGCCCCGGCGGTGCAGCACCACCTTTTGAAAGAGGGACTCCGGCTCCAAAGAGGGCTGGATCTGATTTTCCGTCAGTTCCAGGTTCTCAAAGGGCACCTGCTCCAAATGGGCACGAACCAGCTTTTGAAGACTCTGAGGGGTCAACGCCTGAGGCCGTTCCGCCCCGATACGGGCCAGATATGCATCTACATTAAATGTGAAATCCTCCATTATTATTTCTGGTCGATTTCTGCCTGACACTGGGCGATCTTCTCCCGGGTCAGCTTGTAGCCAAAAATCAGCAGCACCGCACCCAGGGCGCAGAGAATGGCGGGGATCAGGCCCAGGGCCACGGTCATGCCCCGGCGGGCAGCACCCTCCAGAACAATACCGGAGTGCCAGCCCACGGCGGCAAGGCAGGCGGCAACAATGGTGCCCCGGAGGAACACGCCCACTTTCAGAGGCAGATTTTGCAGACCCATGATCCAGCCCGCGGCATTCTTGCCGGTCTTCCAGGTGGTGTACACCACGGTGTCGGCGTAGAGGGCAGGAGAGGTGGAGTAGGCAACGCCATAGAAGAACTGGGCCACGGTCATCAGGGCAATGACTGCCACGGCGCTGTTATAGAACACGTAAATCAGCCCCAGAGCAATGGCCATGCCCAGGAACGACACGATGGTGGTGGTCCGGTTGGACAGGGCGGCGGCAATATACCGGGTGGCAAAGGAACCGGCAATGGCACCCAGGGCAATGGCCAGGGCATAGGGAACCATGAGGCCGGGGTTGCCCATGGCATCCCGGAAGTAGTAGATGGCAGCGGCGGCGGTAACAAACTTCACGCACCACTTGGCCAGGTCTGCCACCATGAGGATCATCAGCTGGGGATTCTGGAACAGGGACTTGAACATATCGGGAATGGAGACCTTGGAGCCGCCCTTGGACGCGGACTGGGTTTCGATTTCCTCGTACCCCTCCGTCATCTTAAAGTGAGCGTAGTAGCCCAGCACCATGAGCAGTCCCAGGCAGAACGCCGCGGCGGCGAACTTGTTCTTTTCACCCACGAAGTTTGCAAGCAGAGTGGCAAAGGGCAGACCCAGGTAGGTAAAGAGCAAGGAGCCAATGTTATTCCAGGTACCCCGGGAGGAGGACAGGGTGGCCCGGTCCTCAGGGGTCTTTCCCACCACGGATACCAGGGTGGCGTTGGCCACATAGGCGATGTTCCACACCACATGGGAGGCAATGGCGGCGGCAATGATCAGCACCGCCGAGAGGATTTCGTTATCGCTGATGCGGATAAACTGGAACGCGTACAGGAAGGGTACCACCCAGGGTACCAGAATCAGCCAGGAACGGTAGCGGCCCCATTTTTTCGCCTTGGTGCCGTTGAGAATGCCGCCGTAAATCCAGGACAGACAGGCATCCACAATGGAGAAAATGGAGTTGATGAGGGCGGCAATGGCCGTGCCGAAGCCTGCCAGGTCCGTCAGGAAGGTCATAAAATAGAACGTTTCGATGTTGCTCATCAGGTTAAAGCCCGCGTCTCCCACACCGAACAGGTATTTCAGGGATTTGCTCAGGCCTTTGGGTTTTTGATTCTGCTGTGCTGTTTCTTTCATCAGAAATTACCTCCAAACAGTGTCTTGGTGTCTCCCGGAAATCCGCAGGGCCCTTGCGCATTCCAGAGGAATGAATTTTGCGAGCGCTTGGAACGAACATAGAATGTTTTGTACATTCTGTATGTGTTCATCCTATATTTTTTATCCGGACTTGTCAATTGAAACATGATGGCGAAAAGAAAGTTCCTAAATTTGTTGAGAACGGCCATTGCGTTTCCTTATTTTCTAGGATACAATAATAGCAAATGCAGAGCACCTGGGAGGGATTTGTCATGGAAGAAAGCATGGTGCTGAATTTGCAGATGATTGCGGACCATTTGGAGGAGCTGTTGTGGGACTACCGCATGGAAGCCGGGGAGGATTCCCCCCGTTTTCGCTGCTGCCAGGTTTACTGGGGTCAGGAGCAGCTGGGGGAGGATGCGGTTTATCTGGTGCCGGAGGAACTGGGCAGTGCCTTTCCGGCGGATGCCTACAGCTACATCGCCTGCGGCGACCTGGACGGAGCTGCCCCCCATATCGATGGGCTCCACCGGCCGGTATACCAGGTGATGAACCTGATCGTCTCCATCTTTCAGAAATACCACGATTTTGAAAACCAGCTGAACCAGATCGTCACCGGCGGCGGCTCTTTGGTGGATTTGTGTCGGGCGGGCAGTGACTTTTTTGAAAACCCCATTTACATTCACGACAATCTGTTTTCCGTCATTGCCCTGTCCTCCCGGGTGGAGGGCATGCTGAAATTTGAGTACAACGAGAAAAGCGGCAAACTCTATATCCCTTTGTGGCTGATCAACGAATTCAAATACGATGAGGATTACCAGCAGACCCTGACCCATTCTGGGGCGGGCATCTGGGACAATGAGCAGTACCCCTATACCATGCGCAGTCTTTATGTAAACCTGTTCAGCGGTAGCTCGTACTGCGGAAGGCTCCTGATTAACGAAATCGGCTCCTCACTGCAGCCGGGGCAATATCAGGCGGCAGTCTATCTGGCAAGGTATGCAGTCAAGCTGATCGAGCGGAATGAATCGAACGACAGTCTCCGCTACTGGGGCCTGGAGGATACCTTTATCGACCTGATGAAAGGTACACCGGTGGATAACCGGGATTTGCAGACGACCCTGAGCATTCTGAATTGGACCCCTCTGGACACATATCTGTGTCTCAAAATCCGCAGCCAGGACGATACGCTGTCCGTCCGCTCGGATAAGGCGCTGAACAACGCGCTGACCTCCCGGATTCCGGGCTGTTTCAGCTTCAGCTATCAGAAGACGCTCTGCGTGCTCATCAACCAGACCCACCCCAGCGTTGACCGGCATACGGTACGTCATATTCTGGCGCCGCTGGTTCGGGACAGCTGTATGTATGTGGGCATTTCCAACCCGGCAGACAGCATCCACGCCATTTATACCGGCTTCCGGCAGGCGGATATTGCCCTGCAGTACATCGTGGAAGAAAAGGGCAGCCAGTGGATTGTATCTTTTCCCGAATGCGCCCTGTATTACATCTGCAAGCAGTCCACGCAGGAACTCCCCACGGAATCGCTGGCGCATAATACTTTGCTGAATATCCTGCACTACGACAAGGCCCACGATACCCAGTATTTCAGCACCCTGCGCGCTTACCTGATCAACGAGCGGAACATCCCCAAAACCGCTGCCTCCCTGATCATTCACCGCACAACACTGACTTACCGCCTGCAAAAGATTCAGGAGCTGTTCTATCTGAATCTGGATGATGATACGCAGCGGTTATATTTGCTGATATCCCTGTTCCTGTTGGCTCCCGGAGAATATACAGGCTGACTCCCTCCCCACACTTTGCGCCGGAATTTTTAATTTGCAGTTTTCTGACAAATATGCTATGTTGATTTAGACGTTAACGAAAGGGGGATCCCCATGACACAGATCCAGATGGAGTATTTTATAAAAACCTGCGAATTCGGCAATATTGCGCAGGCTGCAGATGCACTGTTTGTCTCCCGTTCCGCAGTTTCCAGAGCAATCTCTGACTTGGAAAAGGAATTTCAGGCAGAGCTGCTGACCCGCTCAAAAAACGGCGTAACACCCACAAATGCGGGGCAGATCGTTCTGGAGATGGCAAAAAATGTAAGCAGCAGCTATCAGGGGGTCGTGCGCCGGATCCGGGAGCTGGAGGATTGGAGACTTTTTCACCAGGTCCGGGTCGGCATTACCCCGACCAACAACCTTCAGGTTTACCAAAATTACCTGCGGCAGTACGCATTGGACAGCCCCGGCGTAAAGCTGGTCCTTATCGAGGAATGCGCCTCCAGATGTCTGGAGCTGCTCTCGCTGGGGCAAGTGGATGTCACCTTTATTCCCAGCGGTATCATCCGGGATCAGCCGGATATGGATTTTTTTCAGGTTTTGCCGCTCTACCGCAACCGAATCGTCCTCTGGGTCCGGAAGGACTCCCCATTGGCAAAGAAGCCCAATCTGGAGATCCACGATATTCTGGACTGTCCGCTGGGCTACCTGAACGCACCCATGCCCATGGAGCGTTCACTGGAATCCTGCTTTGAGGCTTACAGCAAGCAGCCCCGGGTAACGGTCAGAACGACCTCCGTCCCGCTGCTTCGGCAAATGGTTCTGGACGGCCAGACCTGCGCCCTGATTCCGGACGATATGTTCGAGCCAATCCCGGAGTTGGTTGCCGTACCCATGCGTTTTTTCAGGAACTGCACCAATTACATGATCTGGAACCGCAGTATTCTCCCCGGCAGTGCCACCGCGCATTTCATCTCCCGCATGGAGCAAGATACCCGCGCTTTGTAATATTGCACAAAAACATATTGATTTCTTTTTCCTTGTTTTACATTTTGTGACACCACGTGCAATGTTTGATTCTTTTGCTTTGCGGATACGCATGATACAATGTCCTCGAAAGTTCACCGGACGCGGTTTCCTTCGGTGAAAAAATTTAATAGAAAAGAAAAGAGGAATGGCATCATGCAAAAATCTAAAAACACCAGCTATTACATCTGGTGTGCGGTCTCCCTGTGCTTTATGTTCCTGTTCAGGGTTATCGTACCGCCTTTTGCCGGGATCACACCCGAGGGCATGACGGTATTGGGCGTCTTCTTCGGCGTGCTGATCGCAACTGTGGCCACCAACGAGACCTTCTGGCCCGCCGTCCTTGGCCTGTTTGCTCTGGTCTGGGGTAAGTTTACCACCGGTAACGCCCTGCTGGCGACCTGGTTTGGCAACGTCACCATCCAGCAGATCATTTGGGTCATGGCTCTGACCGGCGCTGTCACAGAATCCGGTGCGGTTAATGTTCTGGCCCGGAAGATGATGAAGCTGAAGGTCATGCAGGGCAACGGCGTCCGCTTCCTGATCGTCTTCTTCCTGCTGGTTATGGTCTGCGCGGCTCTGGTCAGCTCTCCCACCACCATTATCCTGCTGTTCTTCCCCATGATTGACTCCATCGCTGAAGTCTGCAAGATTGAAGACGATTCCGACCTGAAGCGTGAGCTCCTGCTGGGCACTTACATCTCTGCCATGGGCGCCTACGTGCTGCCTTTCAAGGGCGTGCACCTGTCCTCCATCGCCATCATCAGCGGCATTCTGGAAGCCAGCGGTCTGGCCTTCAACAACGCCGCCTACCTGATCACCGCAACCCTGGTGGTCCTGCTCTTCATCCTGGGTTATGTGGCCTTCATCCGCTTCGTCTGGAAAACCGACCTGTCTCCTCTGAAGAACTTCAGCTTTGAGAAGATGGGCGTTAAGGAAGAGGATCTGAAAATGAACAAGCGGCAGAAGATCCTGCTGGGTGTCCTGCTGTTCGCCATCGTCTTCCTGCTGGCAAGCATGTTCATCAAGAAGGGCTCTCCTCTGTATGACTACTACAGCCGTATCGGCAATACCTGGATCTGGATTGTGCTGTTCGGCGTTCTCAGCATGTGCCGCGATGCCGATGGCAAGCCCTTCATCAACGGTGTGAAGCTGCTGCAAAGCAAGACCATGTGGGGCATCGTCGCCGTTGCAGGCTGCTTCACCATCTGCGGCAGCGCCATCGCCTCCGACGACTGGGGCATCAAGGCCGCCATCGCCGGCGTGCTGAATCCCATCATGGGCAACTCCAGCTGGCCCATTCTGGTTATCCTGTGCGTCGCCATCTCCACCGTATTTACGAACTTCACCAACGGTATGCCGGTCAGCTTTACCATCAACTCCATCTGCATCCCCATGGCTGCAACCCTGGAGCTGCAGGGCAGTGTCTGTGCTTCCATTCTGGGTGTGGCCAGTATTCTGGGCGGCATGTGCGCATTCCTGACCAACGGTGCCATCGCTTACGCCCCCCTGCTGCTGGGCCGCAAGGAGATTACCGGCAAGTTCATCTGGAGCAAGGGTGTGGTGACAAACATAATCTTTGTTGTGGTTGCCAGCGTGATCTGCATTCTGTTCGGCTATCTCTTTGCCTGATTCCATAGCCGGGATAACGGTTCAAAATTAAAAACCAATCCCGGGATTTCATCAGAAATCCCGGGATTTACAAAAATAATACGTCTGAAAAGGAGTAATCTGATGAAAACTTATCTGGAACAGAACAGTGAAATTCCTGTATATGCCGAGTGTGACATTCTGGTAGTGGGCGGCGGTGCCGCGGGCCACTCCGCAGCCATTGCCGCAGCCCGCGCAGGCGCCAAGAACATCATCCTCATGGAACGCTATGGCTATATGGGCGGCGATGTCACCGGCGGCTATGTCATCATGGTCCCCAACCTGAGCTGGTACAATAAGTCCTTTGTCCGCGGCCTGCAGGAGGAGTGGTTCACCCGCCTTTCCAAAATCCCCGGCGCTGTCCGTGCCCCCTCTCTGGAGGAGATCGGCGAAACGGACCCTCTGAAGCTTTATAGCTGGGGCGCCATCCACGATACCGTCAGCCGTGGCGGCTTCGGCGGCTGCAAGCCTTCGCAGCTGGTGCGTGCGGTCTACTTTGAGCCGAACCAGCTGAAAATCGAAATGGACAAAATGCTTCTGGAGCACAAGGATGCCATTCGCGTGCTCTGCCATTCCATGGGCACCCGCCCCATCGTGGAAAACGGCGCTATGAAGGGCGTTATCTTCGAGAGCAAGGAAGGCCGCAAGGCGGTGCTCGCCAAAGTCGTCATCGATGCCACCGGCGACGGCGACCTGTTTGCCCGCGCCGGTGCCGGCCATGAAACGCTGGCAGACGCCGAGTGCCGCAGCAGCACGACGGCCCTGGTCTGGCGTATCGGCGGCTGCGACTGGAACGCTTTCTACGAGTGGAAGAACGCCCATCCGGACCTTGCCAATACCATGCGCACGACACTGGGCAAAATCGCCGGCTTCCGGAGCCTGCCGCTGGCATCCAATCAGAACGATATTTGCTGGATCAACAACTGGCATCCCGGCCGCGACTGCACCGTCATCAAGGACCAGACGGAAACCGAGATGGACACCCGCGATACCATGCGTGATGTCCTGGAATATCTGCGCGAAACCGTGCCGACCGCCTTTGGCAACGCCTTTATTTATGACATTGCCCCCCAGCTGGGCACGCGCTGCAGCCGCCGCCTGCGGGGTGAGTATGTCATGACTGCCAATGACTTTGCCTTCGGCATCGAGCACGACGATGTAATTGCCTGGCACTCCACCATCTGCCAGCTCAACGACTGCGGCCCCGTTGAGATCCCTTACCGGGCGATCCTTCCCAAGGAAGTGGAAAATCTTCTGTGCCCCGGCCGGCATCTGTCGGCTGACAATGTTGCCATTGACTGGCTGAACCTGATTCCCCAGTGCGTCGGTACCGGTCAGGCTGCCGGTGTCGCCGCCGCCGTTGCCGTGGCCGACGGTACGACCGTTCACGGCGTAGACATCCGCAAGGTCCAGGACATTCTGGTGGACCAGGATGTGCCCCTGCCCAGAAACGCCAAGTTCCGGGCGAAGGACCCCAGCTACGAAACCTTCGTCGCGGAGCACCAGAAGGGCCTGTATACCGATATGGCCAAGAAGGCTGCTGAAGAGGCCGCAAAGAACGGCGCTGACGCGCTGAGCAAGTTCCGTCAATGGTAACGCCCGAAAAGGCCCCCGTGCCCCCGTCTCAGCCGGTAGAAGAGACGAAAACACCCCATCTGGATCCCGATTTCTTTTTGAAGCTCATCCGCCAGCCGGAGTGTATTACCAAAGGCACCTGCAACGGCTGCGGCAAATGCGAACATTGAACCCAGAAAATAACGGCCAGAAGCCGGAAGCGCTCCGCCGGGGCGCTTCCGGCAGACATAAGGAGAATGTTATGGAATACGCACCTCCCATTGGCGTAGACGCCAGCTGCCCCCACAGGCCCGATTTTCCCTTTGCTCCTCCCGAAGGAACGGACCGCCTGTGTGAGAATCTGGTAAATACCCGGTTTGACCAGCTCAGTGAGGACAATATCCGAATTTTTAAAGACCGTCTGCTGGACATTACCGGATGCATTTTCGGCGGAGCCGTCGTCCCGGAGGACCAGTTCCTGGAAACCATGCTCTTCCGCTGGGGCGGTATCCCCGAGGCACCGTTGTTTGCCAGAAAGGGCCGTCTGCCTATGCCCAGCGCAGTCATGCTGAACAGTATCACAGCACGTGCCAATGATTTTGGCAATATGTTCTTCCACGTGCTGGGAGACCGCATCGCCTCTCACTGCGGAGAGACCCTGTTCCCCATGGGGCTTACCCTTGCGGACACGCAGAAAACCACCGGTCAGGAGTTTATCGCAAATCAGGTCGCGGCGGAGGACCTTACCGCGCGGGTGCTGTACACGCTTCCCATGCGCTGGCCCACCGATATGCTGATGGTTTCCAGCGCTGCCGCCGCACTGGCCGCACGGTACTACGGCCTGGACGCAAAGCAGACAAAGGTCGCTTTGACCTATGCCGCTACCAACGCAACGGATCCCGCCAACTCCTACTATGATTACAGCCAGGAGTTCAAGTATCACAACGGTGCCAGCGCTCAGATGGGTATTTATGCCTGCGAGCTGGCAAAAGGCGGCTGGGACGGCTGGGCAGATCCCTTCTTTGGGCACTGGGGCCTTGTTACCAAGCAGATCAAGGACGGCGCGCCGGTTCCGGCACTGTACGAAAAAGCCTTTACGGGATTGGGCGAGGTATGGTATACCGAAGAGAGCTTCAAGCGCGGCCCCGGCGGCATTCCCACGACCGCTGCCGCGAAGTGCGGTGCCGGTGTCCGGGAAAAGATATTGGCGGATTGCGGCACGCTGGATCCGGCCCAGATCAAAAAGGTGCGGGTATTCCGCTCCTCCAATATGCGCTTCAATTACTATGCAAATCCCTTCAACCGCCGCAACCACACCAACGCGCTGTTCTCCTTCCAGTTCGCCGCCTGCTGTGCTCTGCTCCATGGTGCTGTCAAGGTCGCCTATGTGCAGACGCCCGCCATTGAGAAGGACCCCTACCTGATCGAGCTGGCAGAGGGCTCCTCCATGGAGGTGTTTGATTCCGGAAGTGAGAAGAGCCTTATGAAGGTGATCGTGGAGATGAAGGACGGTACCGTCTATGAGGATATTCAGGACTACAGCGGGTCCATGCACGACTATCCCAGCCGGGAGTTCCTGCTCGGGAAATTCTGGGATCAGTTCGATACGTTTGGAAAGCTGCCACACAGCGTAGGTGAGAAGATCGTGGAATTGTCCGGCAAGATTGAGCAGCTGGACGACATGCGCGAATATACACAGCTGCTCACCCTGTAATATACAAAGGCCCTGCTTTTATTTCAGCCCTATAATAAATGTTGGGGTCAGGCGATGAACCTGACCCCTTATCTATACAAAAAGATTGCATTGCGGGTAGGCTGCCTTATGGAGCTTGCCTATGCAAAGGGCAAGGAGCTGGGCGGCTTGATTTCCGGTGAGCACGGAATTGGCTCTGCCAAGGTGCGTTATCTGGAAGAAGACCTTGGAAGCGTTGTTATGGATCTGATGCGCCAGATCAAGAGGATATTTGACCCCAAGCTGCTGCTGAACCCCGCAAGGTGTGCTATCAGCTGAAGCGGGAAGGATAATGGGAGGTTTTACAAATGACATATAGAACTTTTGCCGAGCTGATCGAGCACGTGAAAGCGGCTCCCGGCCGGAAGCGCATGGTTGTTGCCTGTGCCAATGATTCCCACTCCATTGGCGCTGCGCTGAACGCCATGAAGGAGGGGATTGTCCACCCAATCCTGGTGGGCGAGACCGATGTAATGAAAGAAATTCTCCGGGAACTGGATGCCGTGGATGCGGATGTAGAGCTCTATGACTGCACCGGTTTGAAGGAGACCTGCCAGCTGGCTGTGCAGCTGGTCCGGGAGGGCAAAGGCGACTTTCTGATGAAGGGAAAGGTGGATACCAGCATTTTCCTGCGGGAGGTCGTCAACAAGGAGCATGGCCTGGGAAAAGGCGGCGTTATGAGTCACGTTACTCTGTTCGAGGTTCCCACCTACCATAAGCTTCTGGTTCCCGTAGATGGCGGCATGGTACCCTATCCTACACTGGATCAGAAAAAGGCGATCATCGAAAACACCGTCAGCGTTCTGCATCGGATTGGCTACGATTGCCCCAAGGTCGGTGTGCTGGCCTGCAAGGAGAAGCTGGACCCCAAAATGCCGGAGACCGTAGACGGACGTGCCCTGCAGGAGATGAACGAGCGTGGCGAGATCACCGGCTGCATCGTTGAGGGCCCCATCAGCTATGACTGCGCTGTAGATAAAGAAATCGCAGATTTCAAGGGCTACGAAAGCCGGATCGCCGGGGATGTGGATGTGCTGTTGGCGCCTAACATCCACGCTGGAAATATCATGGGCAAGATGCTGGTCTGCACGGCGCATGCAAAAATGGCCGGATTTATTGAAGGCGCCAGGTGTCCCATCATTATGACCAGCCGCGGTTCCAGCGAGGAAGAAAAGTACCTGTCCATCGTGGTGGCGGCAGCCGCTGCGGTATAAGCATAGCCGGGGGAGGATTCGGTATGGAGTGGAAGCAGCTTGCCGGAGAACAGAAGAATTTTGTATTTCTTGGTGAGGCGGGGTGCGGAAAAAGCGAGATCGCAATGAATCTGGCCTGCGCGCTGGCTGAGCAGGACGGACGGAAAGTGCACTTCTTCGATCTGGATATGACCAAACCCCTGTTTCGCTCCCGGGATCTGGCACAGAGACTGGAGCAAGCGGGCGTTCGGGTCCATTTTGAGGAACAGTTCATGGACGCGCCAACGGTAACGGGCGGCGTTATGAGGCTGCTGCGGGATCCGGAAGCGTACGTTATCATGGATGTGGGCGGTGATTATATCGGAGCCCGTTCCATCGGTGGCTATGCACCGCTGCTCAATGCGCCGAGTACTGTTGTGTATTACATTATCAACAGCTATCGGGCCTGGTCTATGGACATTGACCATATTGATCAGGTTTTGGGCCAGGTGCTGGGTGTCAGTCACATCCGGCTGGAAAATATCCGGCTGATCGCCAATTGCAACCTGGGTATTCACACCAACGCCGAGGATGTGACCCGTGGAACCGAAAAGGTTCTGCAGACCGTAGGCGTGTACAAAGAGATCGCGTTCCGCTGCGTCTGGGAAAGGCTGCTTTCGGAGGTGACGGATCCGGAAGCCTGGCTCCCCGTGAAGCTGTTTCTGACCTACCCCTGGGAACGGGACGAACTGCGTGAGGCGATATAAAAGGAAAACCATGAAGGAGGTTTGTCAAATGGCAAAGGTTGAAATTGTGGCGGAGCGCTGCAAGAGCTGCGGCTATTGTGTGAAGTTCTGCCCCAAAAATGTGCTGGCGATTGGAACGAAGGTCAATTCCAAGGGCTATGAGGTCGTGGAGAGCGTAAACGCGGACAGCTGCGTGGGCTGCTGTATCTGCGCAAGGATGTGCCCTGACGGCGCGATTGAGGTATACAAATAATTTAAGGAGGACAAGGAAAATGGCCCGTGTGTTTATGAAAGGCTGCGAAGCGATTGCGGAGGCAGCCGTACGTGCCGGATGCCGGTTCTTCGCCGGTTATCCCATTACGCCGCAGAATGAGATTCCCGAATATTTTGCCCGGCGGATGCCGGAGGTTGGCGGAAAATTCGTCCAGGGCGAGTCTGAGGTCGCGTCCATCAGCATGGTCTACGGTGCGGCCGCTGCCGGTACCCGATCGATGACCTCTTCTTCCAGCCCCGGAATTTCTCTGAAGAGCGAAGGCATCAGCTACTGTGCCTCTGCCCGCATTCCCATGGTTTACTGCAATGTCAGCCGCGGCGGCCCCGGCGTGGGCTCTATCCAGCCTGCCCAGATGGATTATTTCCAGGCCACCAAGGCATCCGGCAACGGCGGTTTCCGGATGCTGGTGTTTGCGCCCAGCACGGTGCAGGAGGCCGTTGACATGACCTATCAGGCATTTGACTATGCGGATCGGGACCGCAACCCTGTGCTGATTCTGGCGGACGGCGTTATCGGCACCATGATGGAGCCGGTTGTCCTGCCTGAGATGAAGAGCGAGGAAGAGGTTGCCGCCATCAAGGAATCCAAGCGGAAATGGGCCTGCGTAGGCCACCCGTTGGACTATAAGAACCGCGCCTGGATCGAGCCCGGCCAGTGGTCCACCATTGTACAGCAGCAGAAGAACGAGGAAGCCGCGGCGCTGTATGAGAGCTGGGAGAAGGACATTCAGGTGGAAGAGTACCTGACCGAGGATGCGCGGGTCGTTATCGCGGCCTACGGTATTTCCGCCCGGATCGCCAAGAGCGCTGTGGATATGCTGCGCAAGGAGGGAAAGAAAGTGGGCCTGATCCGTCCCATTACCGTTTCTCCCTTCCCCTATAAGGCATTTGACCGGCTGAACTACGCGAACATCAAAGCGGTGCTGGATGTAGAAATGTCCATTCCCGCCCAGTTCGTTGAGGATGTAAAGGTCGGGGTAAAGGAGCGCTGCCCCATTCAGACCTGCCTCTGCTCCGGCGGTAATATTATGAGCCGTGAAAAGGTCATCGAGGCAGTCAATTCGATTTTGGAGGGCAAGTAAAGATGGAAAAGATCTATTCCCGTACAAGGACGATCCAGGAGGACAAGGTCTCCGGCTTTTGCCCCGGCTGTATGCACGGCACGGTTATGAAGCTCATCGGTGAGGTCCTGGACGAAATGGGCCTGGTCGATAAGACATTGTGCTGCCTGGGTATTGGCTGCTGCGGCTTGCAGATGGATTACATTGCTTATGACAACATTACCTCCCCCCACGGACGTGCCTGCGCCGTTGCAACCGGCGTCAAGCGCAGCAATCCGGATACCCTGGTGTTCACCTATCAGGGCGACGGCGACTTTGCTTCCATCGGTCTGGCGGAGAGCATGAGCGCTGCAAACCGGGGCGAAAATATCTCCGTTATTTTTATCAACAACGGTATTTATGGCATGACCGGCGGACAGATGGCCCCCACCACCCTGGTTGGAATGAAGGCCACCACCGCGCCCCAGGGACGGAACCCTGCGGAGCATGGCTATCCCATGCACATGGTTGAAATTATGGACCAGCTGAAGGCTCCCGCGTTCCTGGCCAGAACCAGCTGCAATACTCCGGCGAATGTCAACAAGACCAAGCAGTATATCAAGAAGGCGTTCCAGAATCAGCTGGATGGCAAGGGATTTTCTCTGGTGGAAATCGTCACCAGCTGTCCCACCAACTGGGGAATGGACGCACTGAAGGCTCTGGATTTCCTGGAGGAGAAGATGCTTCCGGAATTCCCGCTGGGCATTGTGCGTGACCGATAAGGAGGAATACTATGGAAACCAATCTTTGTGTTGCCGGCTTCGGTGGACAGGGCGTTATGACCCTGGGAAAGTTCCTGGCGGATGCCACCTGCAATTCCACCGACAAGAATGTGACCTTTTTCCCCTCCTATGGCGCTGAGCAGCGGGGCGGTACCGCGAATTGTTTTGTCGTTATCTCCGATGAACCCATTGGCGCGCCTCTGGGCGATGTTATGGACGACCTGATCGTTATGAACGGCGCGTCCCTGAATAAATTTCTGAAAACACTGCGTTCCGGCGGTACGCTCTTCATCAACAGCAGTATTGTGAAGGACGAGATCGACCGCAAGGATATTACAGTTGTCAGCGCTCCCGTTACCGAGCTTGCTCTGGAAATGGGAAACGCAAAGGTGCTGAACGTGATCATGCTGGGCGTTTACGTCGGCTATACCGAAGTGATCGCGCCTGAGATCGTTTGGAACACCATTGAGCACAAGCTTGCCAAGAAGGCAAAGCTGCTGCCGCTGAACCGCCAAGCATTTGAAAAGGGCCTGGAGATCGGCCGCAGCCAGAAAATTTGACAGCTCCTGGCAGCGGGTCTGAGCCCCCTCTGCCGAGCCTCCTAAAGGTGCCCATACCGCTGGTTTGAGAGGAACGGGCGGTATGGGTATTCTGCTTATCAAAAAAAGAGGTGCAAAAAATGAATAACATTCTGGTCATTAACCCCGGTTCTACCTCCACGAAAATTGCCTGGTACTGCGGAAAGGAGAAGAAGTGGGGAGAAAATATTGAGCACGATCCCGCGCAGATCAAGACCTATGCCGTGATCTATGACCAGCTGGAAATGCGTACGCAGCTGGTTCTGAAAACCATTGCGGATAAGGGGGAGACGGTCGATTCCCTCAGCGCCGTGGTCAGCCGCGGCGGACTGCTGGGGCGGGTCAGCGCCGGAGCTTACGAGGTCAACGATGCCATGGTAGAGGTCCTGCGGGACCGGCCTGTAAATCACCATGCCTCCAATCTTGGAGCGGCGATCGCGCTGCACATTGCCCGTCAGGCAGGGGTAAAGGCCTATATCTACGACCCCGTCACCGTGGACGAGATGATCGATCTGGTGCGCATTACCGGCCTGAAGGAGGTCCAGCGCTTCGGACAGGGACATAACCTGAACATGCGCGCCGCCGCGCTGCGTCTGTGCAAAGAAGAAAATATGGACTATGGCAAGTCCAATATCATTGTGGCCCACCTGGGCGGCGGCATTACCCTGAGCCTGCACAGCCAGGGCCGGATCATTGACATGATCTCCGATGATGAGGGGGCGTTCAGCCCTGAGCGGGCGGGCGCTCTGCCAATCTACCGGATGCTCTCTGCCCTGGAGGAAAAGCATCTGGATTACGCGGGCACCATGAAGCTGCTCCAGCGGGGCGGCGGCCTGATCTCCTGGTTTGGGACCTCCGACACCCGTACGGTGGAGAAAATGGCCCTGGAGGAGGGCAATGCCCAGGCAAAGCTCGTCTACGATGCCATGGCCCTGAGTGTGGCCCGGAGCATTGCCAAGCTGGCCGTGGTGGTAGACGGTTCCGTTGACCGGATCGTGCTTACCGGCGGCATTGCTTATTCCAAGTATTTCTGCGGTGAGATTACCCGCAGGGTTTCCTTCATTGCGTCTGTGACGGTCTATGCGGGAGAAAACGAAATGGAGGCCCTGGCGTTGGGTGCGCTGCGCGTCCTGACCGGCGAGGAGACCGCCCATGTTTTTGAAGAGAAGTAAGAGGAGAGATCAATGAACAAACTGAATCGCTGGGTATATGCGGCGGTTGGTGTGCTGGTGCTTTTCTGCGCCGGGATCATCTATGCCTGGAGTGTTCTCTCGGCGCCTATTGCCGCGGAATTTACCGAGTGGACAAAAGCACAGCTCTCGCTGACCTTTACCATTACGATGATTCTGTTCTGCATGGGCTGTATGGCCGGTGGTTTCCTGTCGGCCAAGCTCAGCCCGAAGCTCTACGTGGTTGCGGCGGCCGTGCTGTTCCTGATCGGTTTTCAGATGACCGCCAATATCCACAGCGTTATAATGCTGTACATTGGCTTTGGCGTGATCAGCGGCTTTGGCTCCGGCCTGGTGTACAATGCCGTTATGGGAACCATTACCAAGTGGTTTCCGGATAAGCAGGGGTTGATTTCCGGAGTTCTGCTGATGGGCTTTGGCGTCAGTGCCTTTGCCATCGGAAAGCTTTACCAGGCGTTGACACCGGAGGAGATCGGCGCATGGCGGAATTCTTTCCGGTTTATGGGGATTGTGATCCCTGTTGTGCTGGCGCTCTGCGCCCCTTTCTTTGTGAAGCCGCAGCCTACAGAGGCGACCAGAAATGTGCAGAAAAAGAGTGCTGCCAATCCGGTGGCCATGGAGGCAACGACCGGGCAGATGATCCGCAAGCCCGCCTTCTGGCTGTATTATATCTGGGCGATCCTGCTGTCTGCTGCCGGCCTGGCACTGATCAGCCAGGCAACCGGAAGTGCCTCGGAGGTTGGCCCCGTTGTCAGCGCCGGAACCATTGCAACGGTGGTCGGGCTCATTTCTATTTTTAACGCCGTGGGCCGTGTCCTGTCCGGAATGCTGTATGACCGGCTTGGTCGGGCGTCAACTATGAATCTTGTAAACACATCCTTCATTGTTACCAGTGTGATCCTGACCCTTGGGCTGACAACGGGGAGCTTTGCACTGATCGTTGTCGGCTTTATCACCGGCGGCCTGTCCTATGGCAGCGTAGCGCCCATCAATTCCGCGTTTGTCAGCAGCTATTACGGACAGAAGAATTTCTCTATGAATTTTTCGGTAATCAACACCAACCTGGTGATCGCTTCCTTTGGAAGCACCATTGCCGGTTCCCTGTACGATGCCAGCCGATCCTATCTCAGTACTTACATGCTGATGGCGGGTCTGGCACTGGGCGGATTTGTCATTACCTCGCTCATCGGTATGTGCGATAAGCGGGAGCTGGCCGCAAGAAAAGCCCGGTAAGGGCAATGATATGTACCCAGTTTTCTGGACACCGTTATTTGAACTGAATAATTAGTTTTTCAAGAGGCAATTTCCAGATTTCTCCATAAAAATCCGGGACCTGCATTGGCAAGTCCCGATCACTGGCGGAAAGGCGGGCAAATTTCACCGCAGAGCGTATTCCTTTGCCAGCGCCTCGAAATGCGGCATGCTGCGCCGGATCATATCCGGGCTGACACAATAGGCAATGCGGACGTAGCCCGGCATGGCAAAGGTAGAACCGACCACAAGGATCAGATTATGGGCCTTCGCCCGGGCGACAAAGTTGTGTTCGTCGGGCTCCGGGGACTTGACAAACAGATAGAACGTCCCCTCCGGCTTCACGCATTCAAAGCCCAGCTCCGTCAGCCCGCCCCAGAGCAGCTTCCGGTTGTTGTCATAGAAGGCAATGTCGCATTTTTCGTCCAGGCACCGGGCAACCGCCTTTTGCAGCAGGCTGGGGGCATTGATATAGCCGCAGATGCGGTTCGCCACCGTCACCGCATTTGCCATCTCCCGCCACTGCTTCATCTCCGGCGAAACGATCAGATAGCCGATCCGCTCGCCGGGAATGGACAGGGTCTTTGAGAAGGAATAGGCCACAAAGGCATTGTCGTAGAACTTCGTTACATAAGGGATCTCCACGCCGTCGTAGGCGACCTCCCGGTAGGGCTCGTCGGAAACCAGATAGATCTCATGGCCGTAGCGCTTCTGCTTCTCCTCCAGAATCTTCGCAATGCTCGCCAAGGTCTCGGCGCTGTAAACAACGCCGGAGGGATTCACGGGGTTGTTGATGATCACCGCCTTGGTGCGCGCATCCACCTTCCGGGCAAAGTCCTCCAGGTCCGGCTGGAAGCTGGGCAACTGGGGGTCAACCTCTACGATCCGCCCATGCCAGTTACTGACATAGCTGCGGTATTCTCCGAAATAGGGCCGGAACACGACCACATCGTCCTCAATGTCCAGAATAGCCTTGAAAACGATATTGATCGCGCCTGCCGCGCCCACGGTCATGATCACATTTTCTTCCGTCAGGCCCAGATCAAACCGCCGGTTCAGATGGTCGGCCACCGCTTTCCGGACCTCGGGATAGCCTGCATTGTTCATATATCCATGCAGCGCCAGAGAGTCCTCAGTCCGGACAATATCCACCAGCGCCTCCGTAAATGCCTTCGGCACAGGGGCCACAGGGTTGCCCAGAGAAAAATCAAACACATTCTCCGCGCCGACCTTTTCCGCCAGCTCCTGGCCCTCGATGAACATCTTCCGAATGGCGGAGGAATTTTCAAGATTATACAGCATCTGCTTTGACAGCATATTCATTCAGCTCGCTTTCATTTTTTTGTATTCTATCACACCTGCGGGGCAAAATCAATCTAAAATGTCCGCCGCAGCTGTACAAATGTGCAGCCGCAGGAAGAGCCCTGCGTATACGCATGCATCCGGTACAGGTATCGGCGGAAAGGGCCCCACTTTTGGAAGGCAGAAGGGGCTGCTGCAAAATACCTGCAACAGCCCCTCTGCGTTTATTTCACAATTTTCTGAACCATATCCATCAGCGCCTCCACACAAACGGGCTTCGTCAGATACCCGTTCATGCCGGACTCGAAGGATTTTTCCCTGTCCTCGTCAAAGGCATTTGCGGTCATGGCCACAATGGGGATATTGGCCAGTTCCTTCTTCCCCAGCGCCCGGATCCACCTCGCGGCTTCATAGCCGCATCTGAATATCCATCAGGATCAGATCATACTGTCCGGGGGCCGACTGCTCCACCTTCTCGACGGCAGCCTTGCCGTCGTCCGCCGTTTCGACCGCGAAGCCCGCGTCCTCCAGAATCGTCTGGGCGATCTCCCGGTTCAGCGCGTTGTCCTCCACCAGGAGGATCCTCTTGCCGTTGGGGCTGATCGGTTTTGCTTCCGCAGTCTCCTTCTTCGGAACGGGGCATATCAGCAGATCCCGCAGCTGCGACATAAACAGCGGCTTCTCGCAGAACGCGGTGACGCCCGCCTCCTTCGCCTCCGCCTCAATGTCGGACCAATCGTAGGCAGTCAGAATGATGATCGGCCGGTCGTCCCCAATCACCCGGCGGATACGCCGGACGGCCTCAATGCCATTCATATCCGGCAGCAGCCAGTCGATGATGTAGGCATAGAATTCGTCGCCCATCTCCCTTGCGTGCTTGGCCCGGATAACTGCCTCCTTGCCGGAGACCGTCCATTCCGAGCGCATGCCGATTTCTGTAAGCATGCTGGAAACGCTCAGGCAGGTATCCGTGTCGTCATCCGCAACCAGCACCCGCAGGCCCTGGAGCTGCTCTACCTTTTCGTAGGTTTTCCTTTCTCCGCAGAGCTTGAAGGTCAGGTTCACCGTAAACTCGCTGCCCCGGCCCTCCTCGCTCTTCACCGTGATGGAGCCGCCCATCATATCCACAATGTTCTTGGTGATGGCCATACCAAGTCCCGTGCCCTGGATGCCGCTGACCGTAGAAGATTCTTCTCTCGTGAAGGATTCAAAGATATGCTTCTGGAACTCCGGCTTCATGCCGATGCCGGTATCCCGGATAATAAACTGGTAATTTCCGTAGCCTGTAGGCGCGTCCTTGGTCTGTCGGATCCGCAGGCTGATGGTTCCGCCGGTCTTGTTGAACTTGATGCCGTTGCTCATAATATTCAGCAGGACCTGGGTCAGCCGCAGCTTGTCCGCAATAATATCCTCGTCCCTTACATCCACCGTGTCGATCAGAAATTCCAGCTGCTTGGACACGATATTGGGCTGCACAATGGTGCGAATATCGTGGAGCAGATCCGACAGATGCAGGGGATTTTCGGAAATCTTCACCTTGCCGCTTTCGATGCGGCTCATATCCAGAATATCGTTGATCAGCGACAGCAGATGCTCGTTACCTCTAAGGACATACTGTTCCCGTACCTCTTGGCTCTCGTCCTCTGGTGATAAAATGGAACACACAGGCCGGACACTGTGCGTTCCACTTGGATGCGGGAATAAATCCATCACAAATAATCCCGCCAAGTCCTGACGGCAAAGTGCCGTCACAGACATTCCATGGCATAGAAGCCGTGACGGCACCAGAGGTACGCTTCTGCCGTCAATTACAGGGAAAAGCTTTCCAAAAATTCATCAATTCCTTCCTCCACTTCTTCCGACTGCTGAACTACGGCATCATCCGGCTGAGAAATCATCTGCGGCATCGCGGAAAGCCGTTCCAGCACATTCTGAAAGCACGTTTCCACAGCAGTCTGGATTTGATGTAAATACATTTTCTGCCGTTCTTCCTCCGACTGCTTAAAACGCAGGGCATCCACCGCTTCCATCATGATTTTACGGTAGGGTTTTCTATCTGCTAAAAATTCATAGACCGCCTTTTCCTCCGGGATGTCCATATTCAATCGCAGGGTGATTTTCTTTATTTCCGGCATTTCTCGTTCTTCGCAATTTCCCGCAGTGCCAGATGTTCATATCCCTTTGCCGTAGCGCAAATATCGTCATTGATGGTTACAGCGGTATTCTCCAGAGAAGCAAAGTTCTTCAGCATACAGCCTCCGCCGCCTACCACATAGAGCTTCATAAGCCGGGGATCATAGCCATGTTCCCGAAGCACACGAAAGACCTCCCCGGTATACTTTACCGCCGCGGTTCGCATGGTTTCTTCCAGGGCGGGATCAAGTCCTGCCGTTCCTTTGCGCAAAAATCTATGGAGGGTCTTTTCGTCAGGGCTGGCATTGTGTTCCCGCATCAATGCCTCCCGCATAGCGAGGATGCACTGCTGGACACCGTACTTTTCTGTAAACATCTGCCGTCCATCCGGCTTCCGGTCGATGATTTGCAGGATGTTCATTGTGCCATTTCCAATGTCGCAGAGCATATGACTGCCTGTGAATGTCTCCATACTCTGTACAACCGCCGCATATCCTTGCGGAAACACACCAGCTCCTACAAAGCGGATGCGGTAATGCTTATCCCGGAAATCAAATTCCGCGCTGCTGTTCCGCAGTAGATAGGCCCGGAACGCCGCTCCCTGTTTCTCAGCCCAGGACAGGGGCAGACCGACCGCAAGGTACACACTGGCTTCTGTCATATTCTCCCTGCTCAGTTCTCGGGCAATGGCCGCCAGGGTCAGGATGTAGTAGTCCTCATCCATTACTTTTTCAGCGGCGTATTCCTTGTGTCCAACGCCAATCTGATAGTAGCGGCCATGATAAATCAGCAGGTCATTCTTGAAGGTCGGCTCTGTGTCGCTGCTTTCGACTCCCGTAGGAAAACAGCAGTTGGCTGTTTTGATGTTGCCATAGCCATGGTCAACACCGATGATGTAAATTCCGTTTTTGTTTTTCATTTGTTCGTTCCTTTCAAAATTTTGATTTTCGCGCCTCTATTCGCTCTCGCCCCCGTGCGCACTGGATTCATCTGATGCCCGACAGCGAATCGGGTCCATGGGAGTCAAACCCCTGCGCTTCCGCCCAGCTCTTTCGAGAAGTATCATTGTCCCATCCCCGCCGTCGTCGCCTTGCAGGTTGCTAACCGGCATTGAAGGCCCGTGGTTGTCGCTCACATAAAATGGTCATGGCGCACCGCCTCCCGGCTCGGGTGGGGAAGAATGTATCAGATGAATGAATATGAACTTGTCAAGGTACATGGAGGCGATTTAACGCCCTACCATTTCGCCTGGGAATTTTCGGCCAAAATGAAGAGGGGAAATTTTTAATCTCAGTTTGGCTTTTCCCGGGACTCATGGGGCTGCAAATGTCCTCTCACTTATGGAGCCCACGAAACGGGTTGATTTTTTACATATTTCAGAAAATATTTCCTTTTTGTAGGGCATGACAACCGCCGCCGGAAATTTCCCCTTCACTTATCGCGGGGAAAATAGGGTTTTGTTAGGGTATTTTCCGAAAAAATTATTTATCCCCTCATATGGTAGGCATCGAGACGGATTTTCTATGAAATCAGATGTCTTAAAACATCGAAGTGTTTTGACGTATTTTCCTTGCATTGTTTGGGAAGATCCGGACATTAAGAGAAATGAATTAAGAATACGGAAGAAAATGTTCAAAAGCCGTATTGAAACACATTGAAGGATGTGCTACAATGAGCGATATTCAATCAACTTATGATATGAGTGATAAAAATGAAACGAATTGAAGAATATACGAAACAGCTCCACACCAGCGTCAGCAATTATTGGATGCAGAAATCAACCCCGTGGATTACGCAGCTCTGCGGCAAAAGCGGAATGGGAAAGACCTCCTTGGCACAAAGCTACCTGGAAGCATACGGCGGGCAATACTTTCCTTTCCGAAATCTGGATGCGGCATTTGCCCCTCAGATATTCCGGCCCGGGTGCAAGCTGTGGAGGGAGTTCTTTGCAGAGATCGGAGAAGCAAAAAATCGCCCAGTCATCTTTTTCGATGACATGGACGATAGAAATGATAAAGAAGATTTTTTGAATGCGCTTCCAGCCCTGGCTGGGAAAGCGTATGTTGTACTGATTGTTCGGAATCAGATGGAATTGCAGTTCCCGTCTGATATTCTCCAAATGACAGCAGTCACGGTGCCTATGCTTCTGGCTGAAAACAAGGCACTTGACCCGTTGGATGCGCTTCGGACAATTGCAATTACCGATGGCATTCCGGAGCTGGTACAGCTGTTCGACTTTCAAAAGAGCTTTGCGGAAAATCTTCTATCGCTCTTTGTACATGACTTTGCGTATTTCCGTTATGCGGAATCAGAGCTGCGCAGAAACTTCCGAACACCAGAAACATATAGTATCCTGCTTTACGGTATGGCAACGGGACATAATCGCATCAGCCAGCTGTCAGAATTTTCCGGTTTCCCGCAGAACAAATGTGATAAGTATTTGAAAGCACTGGACAAAGCCAGGCTTTTGGAAACGGAACAGAGAAAAGATGCTGCCGGGCATATCCGCACGCACTATTATCCCAAAGGCGGCTATTGGAAAACGTGGTTTCGCTATGTGTTTCCGTTTCAGGGACGCTGCCTGAAACCTCTCGAGGGAGACAGCTTGCAGCAACTGGCGGATGACATAGACCGAACAATCGTTGCGGAATATTTCAAAACGGTTTGCTGGAAGTGGATGAGGAAAAACTATGGCGACTATTACTGGGATGAAATTCTATGTTTTGATGACCCAAAGCAGCAGGATGTAACAGTCAACGGCATTCACTTTGATTATGTGCAGGAAACAAAGGATCACACGATTTATGTAAAAATCTGGGATGATATTGGAGAGGGCTTTCCCAAAGCTGAATTTCAAAAGATTGAGACAGTAACGACAAAGAACCGTCCATTTTATGAGAATATCTACTTCCTGTTTTCAGCCGGCAGAGCCTGCAATTATGTGGAGCAGCTTCGGAATCTGGACACGGTTGCGGTGGTGGATTTGAAATCTCTGCTGGAGCAGAAAAACAAGGAACTGTTTGAGCGTGTTTAGGCAGAAGTTTCTTCTGCTTTAATATGTGTCTTATGACTTCAATGGAGGAACCGTTGTGTCATTCATGGCTTGTTTAGTGCGCTCTATGCTACGGTTTCCAACGTGGGAAATATAGCGCAACCATTTCCAGCGCAAGCCGGCTTACGGATGCGACATCCCCCTTACGGGTATACAAAGTATTTCTCCACTTCGGAATCCTTTTCTGGAAGCAAAATCTCTCAATCCCGGTTCTTGCCGATTTCATCAGGAATTCCCTAGAATAAACGTTTGTTTCGACTTCATCGCAACAGAAAAATCATCAAATGACACATGTTGTAGGGAAATGCCCACAAGGTTGGAGAATTGTACAATGTCCTCTACCGCCTGCCGATAATTTTCACCGGTTTCAATGTTATATTCGAAGTTTTCTATAAATCCTTCCAGCATTTCGCACTGAGTCTTTTCGCACTGTGCAACATAGGCAGCGAATTCCGCATTCTGCTCACCTACACATGGATGAAGCAACACCCCACTTACACATTGATTTCATTCCCTTTACTACCGGAAGCAAGCAAGGACTGTCCATCCGTGTTTCTCTGAAACAGGCTCTTGCCGATTAGGGTATCAACGGTGAGGGACGTTCTCTGACAGAGCGTGACTTGTGGGTACAGAAGGAGAAAGAATTCCTTGCTGCAATCATGCTGGAGCATGGTATCGAATTGGAGCAGAAAGGCGAACACTAGGAGCATCTGAGCGTTCTGGAATTTAAGCGAGAGAAACGCAAAAAGGAGCTTGCCGAGTTGGAGCAGAGCATCGAGCGTGTTCAGCAGCAACAGGTTTCTATCAAGGCTGTGGAGCAAATGGAAGCTAAACCCCTGCCGCTGACATCCAAAGTAGCTGTAGAACGTGAGGACTATCAGACGCTGGTGACAGCAGCACAGAAATATGTGGTGCAGGAAAAGCAGGAAGGCAAGCTGAAAAGGCTCCTGCGAGAAGCTAAGAAAACCATTGCTGACTTGAAAGCAAAAATCGAATCCTTGGTTGCAGAGCTTGCTGCGACCAAGGATGAGCTGGCACAATATAAGTCCGTCCGTGGTCAGCTTCGTACAGCGGATATGGAGCAGGAGAATGATCGGCTTCGTAAAAGGATTCGCACCTATGAGGATGTGATTTCACAGAATAATTTGTGTGGGTATTTTTCAAAAAATAGAGAAAAAGATTCTGCAAAAGCAAACAGCCGATAATTTTCTATAATCAGTTATGATGGAAGGTGAAGTTGTATCGTCGCCTTTCATCTTTACATACGATATTTTAGACAAGATATTCGTTCTTGGTGTAGTTGCGATATTTTAGTGCAGATGCTATAATATAAATTGTATACTTAAAACTTAGGAGGTTCTTTGTATGGCTGATATAGATAGCTGGGTTGAAGCTCAAGAATTTCAAATAACGTTGGATGCAGAAGGACGAATTATTGATTATTTAGATAACGAAGTCAAACGTCCAAATACTCCAGAAGAACGCATTCGCCAGAAAATGATTCAGATTATTCATTGTGAGTTTGGCTATCCTGCTTCTCATATTGGTGTTGAAAGGGTAATCAATATTGGTAGGGAATTAAAGCGAGCAGATATTGTTGTATATAATAATGGCAGCCGCTTGTGCCAGCAATGATCAAGGAAATATTCGATTGATTGCCGAATGCAAAGCTCCCAATATACTCGACTCTGATGGGCAACTGAATTCTTACATAAGTGCTACGTCTGCCCAGGGTGGTTTTTGGACTATTGGCAATAAAATAGATTTTTACCGAAAAGACTTTACTTCTGGTGTAATCATTTCGTGGATTGGCTTGCCTAAATATGAGCAAGCATGGGACAGTGTTGGCAAATATCGAAAGAGTGATCTAATTGTTCCTGTCGATTTGAAACTTGCATTTAGACGTTGTCATAATGCGATTTATCCGTACAGGTATTGATTCAGAAGATATCGCTTTGGATATGGTTCGCATTATCCTATCTAAAATCGAGGATGAATCCAGCGCCAAAGATGAATGCGATTTTCATATTACGCCCGAAGAATTCAATGACGTACAAGCTCGTGATGTAGCCTGTGATCGAGTTAGAAAGCTGTTTTATGCAGTAAGAGATAGGTATAAGGATGTTTTCTCACCATTGGAGGAGATTACTGCATCGAACAATCAGTTGGCTGTTGTTATTTCTCAGCTACAGCAATACTCTTTCATGGATTCTCCACATGATGTCATTGGTACAGCCTATGAAGTGTATGTAGCTTCTCACTTAAAGGGCGAGCGTGGCCAGTACTTTACTAATCGTCTTGTAGTTAATATGATGGTCAAAATGGCTGCACCAACAGAAAGAGATATCATTCTTGACCCTGCGTGCGGCAGTGGTGGTTTTATTCTTACTGCCATGAATTATATCTTTGATAATATTGATAACTCTAATAGAACCGCAAATGCCAAAGAGGTTTTGAAGCGAAATGTTGTTCATCAATAACTGGTCAAGATCGCAAAGGCTAATATGCTTTTGCGAAAAGATGGACATGGTGGTATTGAGCATTCAAACAGCTTGGATTCGGTAAGTAAGTTATCTGCAAGATTTAACGATATTTGTGGATTTGGAAAGCCACGAATTATTTTGACAAACCCTCCCTTTGGGTCCAGACATGATCTGAGAATTAAAGAGGCCAACATCTTGTCCCAGTATAAGAACGGTCATCAGTGGGAAGTCGGAACGAATGGAGAAGTGATTTATTCCGATAAACTCAACGATCGTCAAGGTGTTGCACCAGAGCTTTTATTCATGGAAAGATGCTTAGATTGGGTAAAGGATGATGGTATCATCGGAATTGTCATGGCGAAAGGACAGTTGGATAATAGGGAAGCGTTAGCAGTAAGATAAACAGTATGCCAAAAAGCGAAAATTCTCGCAGTCATCAACCTTCACGAGGATACTTTCGAACCGTTTTGTGGATCGAAAGCATCAGTTATCTTTTTGCAGAAGAAGGCGGTTGTTCCAACAGATTACCGCATTTTTATGGCAATATCTAATAAAGTTGGACAAACCAGTCGAGGAGAAGCGATTTTCAAGAAAGACTCAGAGGGGAATCCTATTGTAAGAAACGGGCAGCATGTTTTGGACGAAGATTTGTCACAGATCGCAGATGCTTATCAGGAGTTCAAAAATGGTGTATCGGTGGAAAGTGAATTTAGATATACCGTTGCGTTCTCTGATCTCGACAAAGATTCGCTGTCTTTCAATCCTGTTCATTATTTGCCCCAACATAATGCGGCTTTTCGTAAAGTAATAACGTTGGGTGAACGAGAAGAATTTGAAGTCCACCGACTTGGAGATATTGCAAGAGTATTCAACGGACCTCGCTTCAAGCGACCTTATGCAGATGTAGGAGTAACGATTGGACCAACTATCCGCAAATATTTCACCGGTACGGCATTAACACAGCTGAACTGCGATAATGTGAAATACCTTGATAGTTCAAAAGCATCTCCGCAAGTAAAAAAACAATTAGATGCATTGACTATTCATAAAGGATATATCCTTGTATCTGATTCTGGCACTTTAGGGCGTGTCACATACGCATTGTCTCAGCATGATGGTCATGTGGCTACCAACAACTTAATTCGCATTATAGTTGATGATATTCCTCTCAGAGGATACTTGTACGAGTTTTTGCAGAGTGAATTAGGTCAAAGTCTAATGTTAAAAAACGCTTATGGAACAAACCAAGAGCATTTGGAACCAGACATTATTGCCGAGATCCCGATTCCTGTGCCTAAAGATCGCAACATACTTGAACAGATAGGTAATTCCGTTATTCGGTCGATTGATGAACTGGAAAGATCTATTGCATCAAGTAATGCAGCGAAAGATTTGTTACTAATTACTTTAGAATAAGAAAAACAACCCACTTTGCATTTTACCGTTGTTTAGCGAATTGTATCAATAGAAATAATAGGAGGAGAAAGGGTGAAAGAAAATAAATATCTCAAATGGCTTTTAATCGTACAGTCATTTTTACCTTTATTCTTTCTCGTCATTATCCGATGTTACAGCAAGATAAGGATTAGACTGATTTGCGATTTCATAACTGAACTGCTCCATGGGAATTTCAAAGTCATTGGAGCTGCTATAAATCATCAGGAAATTTATGCTACAATCTTATTGTGTCTTTGCGCAGCACTATTCGTGATTGGTCTTTTTATATACCTGTTTTTCAAAAAAAGCCAGAGTTTCGGCTTTCAAGAGGAAGGTAAAAAGATTGTCATTGATGCTGATGTGACGGAAAATAGCGTTGCTTTTTTTGTCACATACATTACACCGCTGGCCTTGGACGACATTGATGAAGGCAGAGGCTTTTTCAGCTTTATTACTATCGCAGCTTTATTGATTTTGCTTATGCGCAATACTAATTTGTATTATCAGAATCCATTTTTGACCATCTTGGGGTATAGAAGTTTTTATTTTCACTTTGATGGAGAAGACGGTATAGGAGATGTCGCTATTACAAGAGGCGCTTTCGACGCATCAAAATTGATAAAGCGTAAGCGTATTTCAGACAATGTTTATTTGGTATACAACAAGAATTAGAGGTGGTGAAAATATGCCGATCATAAACGGCGAAGAACGAACTGATTTACAGAATTGCATGCCTCAAGCTATTTCCTCTTTGTTTGCAGATGAAGAATATGCATTTGAATCATTTATTATGATGAAAGGTGATCGAAAGCTCAAGAAATTCGTTCTCTACGAAGGTGCGCCAGGAAACCGGAACAACACGGAAATAAACTTTAAGAAAAAGCTTCAAATTGCAATAGCAGAAGTCATCAAAGGCAAGTACGGGAATGAAACTGCTGAATATGATTCTGTGGAGAATATTGCTGACAATCAAAACAAATTTTATATCATTCCACAAACAAATGATTATAAGCCATTTGAGACGCTTGCATCTTCATCTACGGTGAATGAAAGTTATCGTGTTGCCGATAGAGAAGCTGCAGAGGGCATATTTTTCCGTTATGAACGTGAAGGAATTGTAATTTGGGCTTTTCAATATTTTTGGCCTAATTCGATCCCAAACCGCAAGGGCACTGGATTCCATATTGTTCCACAAGATGATGTGTTTGTTGAATTGACAAAACCTATTTTAGCTGTAACACAGAAGGTGGATCTTTTAGTTGTAGACAACAAAATTATCACAAACAATACGGACTTGTTGCAATTGCATTATGACTTTCAACAATATGTTAGATCTACAGCAACGCATATTGTTTCTGAGATAACTACGCTTGATCTCGTATCCAATATGGGCAAGGTAACTGAGTATATTTCGAGAAGCAAACTAACTTATGCCAAGAAGATGTTGCGATTAAAAAACTCTAAGGTGTTAACCAAGAGCAAAGATGAACTCTACACAAAAATCACAACATTGCCCCGTTGGCGAGGAAAGTTTGAGGTCAATGAAATAGACCATACCATCAGTCTAAAAAACTATGGCCAGGTTGAAAATTTGATTGATTTATTGGATGAAAGATATACTCGTTCCGATGTAACTGATGAAGAGTATGATACCAGTGCCAAAAAATGGGTTGAGCCTGTAACACAATAATACATATAAAGCAATCAGCCGAGCGGGTATTTACTTCTCGGCTGATTGCAGATATAGCCTTACCAAGGAGGTAAAAATGAGTTCTTTTCAAAAATCTGATATGGGTGCACAAGCTGCTTGGAAGGGGTTCTCGTCCCAAACACTATATATTGCCTCCAGATTAATTTCCGACGATGACGATAGTGAATATGAGTATTATCCGGAAGATATTGAGGATTTGGTAGTCAAAAAAGATGGTGTTGTAGTTGAGGCGGTCCAAGTTAAAAATATATCTGCAGATCTGACTCTTTCCAGTCTTGCTTCAACGAAGACTTCTATTGGTGGCGAAGGTTTTTTCAGACGTATGTGTAGCTTGCATGCCACGACCCCTTCCTTTCACTGCATTAAAGTCGTCTACTTCAACACGCTTAGCCTTGAATTCCAAGAAATACAAGCTGGTAATATAAAAACCAAGCAAGCAATAGTAAAGAAACTTGTGAATAAGCATGGATTATATGAGTCCGAAGCCCGCTGGTTAATTGAATCTTTGACTTTTGAAAAAGAAAGTCTTAATGAGTTGGACTTAAATATCCTAAATCAAATCTCCCAATATGTTCCAGTAATGTCTGCGCCCGGATTGGCAAAAGATCTTTTGATCCAACATATTTCTGTGCTTTCAAAAAGCAAAGGATATACTACATTGAAAAAGTGGCAAGATAAAATTCATGAGATTGGAACAAGTATCGCTGCAATAGATGGTTTTTGCAAAGAATATAATAAATCCCTTGTTCGCTTGAGCGAATTGCAACTAAGCGGCAATTATGAACAGCTGAGAAAAGAGTATTTACAAGGTGTGTCTGCGCATCCTACGCATATTCGAAACAATTTTGATTTCAAGCGAAATTATTGGGTAGCAGAGATCCAAGAAGTAATTAACAAAAAAGGTGTCGCAATTCTTAAGGGTGTTTCTGGTCAAGGAAAAACTACTCTTTGTTACAGATATTTGATTGATACATATCCTGAGGGCTGTGTATTTTGTGTGCGTACCATTGCAAATGAAGGACAAGCTCAGAATTTAGTTACAGCATTGGATGGGCTTGGTAAGCACAATAAAGACTTAATCATCTATATTGATGTACAGCCAGGAGAAACACTTTGGGCATTTTTGCTACAAGAGTTACAGTCTCGTGGTCTTTCTATTCCAGTTCTTATTTCCATTCGAGATGAAGATTATAATCTAACACCAATTAGCGGAAAGGCGATCCAATACGGGATTGTGGAATTGACCTTATCCAAAGAAGAAGCTGCTCTTATTTATAATTCTTTTACAGAAGTACAACCACACGCAGAACTTAGAACATTTGAAGAAGCATGGCAATCTTTTGGTGGAAATGGGCCGTTAATTGAATTTGTATATTTGTTGACAAATAATCAGACCTTGACTCAGCGCCTCCAAGAGCAGATTGATGCATTGCAGCGAGAAGGTATTTCTGAAGAATGGTTAGAATTACTACAGTTGGTGTGCTATGCAGGGCGATTAGGATGTGCTGTTAATCTTGCTGACGTAAAAAACGTCATTCATTGTTTTACGATGCATGCTGCCGTTAGACGCCTAAAAGATGAATATCTCATCAGAGTAATTGACGAAAATACCATTGAAGCACTTCATCCTGTACGTGCAAAAATCGTTTTTGATGCATTGTGTGATCAGATTTATATCAACCCCAAAGATGTTGTATTCAAGGTTCTATCGTGCATATCATCGCACAATGTGCGAATAGTTCTGTTGGATTATTTTTCTAATCATCAATATAACATTGAAGATGTACTGCGTCTCTCTCAAATAAGGTTCTCTGACTGGACAGGATATGCAAATACCATTAGGTCAATGCTTTGGTTAGATGCAAAGCGTTATGTCGATAGCAACATTACATTCATTAGCTCTCTTGTGGCAAAACGAGGTAAAGGGTGGCTCTGTTTTTTGCCACTTGATCTTTCTGGTATCGAGAGATCAGATGAGCTAATCGCTGATGGAATGAAAGATCTATCTATTTTCAATAAGGTGGATTTACAGAAAGCCATTGATGAGGTCAAGGGATCGCTAACCTCACTCTCCATCAATTATCAAGCAACAGACTGCTTTATAAATAGAAGTGTAGTACCATCTATTTTACCCGATACAGATACTGAACGTTCATCGTTTGGATATGCGCTATTTTGGATGGCAAAACGTGATATGATCGTTACATTACCGTTTAAGACGGATGAAATAGTTTCCAGTGTATGCGCAGGCGAGCTTCAACCATCTGCGGATGCAATACGTGGACTTTTTGAACATCCTGCGTTACAGGAAAGCTATTTGGCCGCTGCGGATGTATTAGTGGAGAGAATTATCCATGAAATGCATGTACTTACTTTTTCGGTTACAAATGATGAAGTGTCTTGTAAATTTATTCCGCCCCTTTCGAATGAACGTGGTGCCCCGGAGAACGGAAAAAACTCAAATCAGTATTGGCGCATAAAGATGCTGGACATTTTAAAGCAACTGTATCCAGAGAAAGAGTATATCGATATTGAGTTGATTGGTGTTGATCTCCTTCAAGATTTAGGGATTGAAGCCTTAGACCACAAACTTCACATCCACAAGAGTAAGCACCCCAATGCTTGGGTATCTGAATTGAACGGATGGACAAAAATACGCATAGATTATAGCTTACGTCCTTCTTCGTGGCAGGAGTATGTTGCTGATATTGATGAGATTAGAAGTAACGTCAATGATTTGATAGTTGAAACAATCAAACTCATCGATGATGTGTACAAAAAAGGGAGATATACGAAGGATAGATGGAAAAGAATAGAGGATAGGTTAAAAGTGTTTAGAGAACACACATTTGCTGAAAATCGACTTCCCTATTTTGCTGTTGATCCATACTGCCTTTATTCTGAAGGAAACGCTAAAAGTCCTGTTGCAGAGTATTTCCCGATGCGTCAATTACTTTCGGTTGGCAAATATGAGAATTTTAGAAAACGATTGAATGATGTATATTCCTCGTTGGATAATTTCTATAATCAGTTTGCAGAAGTTTTGCTTGTAAGAATTAACAAGCAAGATATTAATATTGTTAAGAATCCAAGACTCGCTATGTTTAATTTGTATTCTGCCGCTAAAGCCCTCGTAGAGTTTCAGAAAGAGTACAAATTATTATTTTCTGACTACAGTTCGCTTGGGGAAGATTTTGCAAAGCAAGAGCTTGAAAATATTCTTACCTTAGTTAATGTTTGGCGCTGTGTTCTTGATAATCAGCCTAAGGGTTACGCCATTGCTTATGATTCAAGGCAAAAATATCGCAAAGGTGCAAACTATTTTTGCGATACGCTTTCGAATGCTGTTGAGGCAGTGAACGGCACACTCCTTAAATGTAATAAATATGCCTACATCATTGTTGACTACAACATGGAAGATGACAATACTCTTGAAATGGAGTATACCAAAATTGTGATGACAATCAGGGAGGCATTTAGGAACAGCATTTTGCCATCAAGTGATAGGTGGTATATGGAAACGCAACCACTGGAGTTAGCGTATGTACCTGTTTTTTCCGGTGTATTCTCACCAGTAGTTTATTCGATTCCGTTCTATAAACTTCTTGATACGGAAGAATCCAAAATAGCAAAACCGATGTATCCTTGTGAAACAGAGCCGGCGTTGAATGAAAAGATAAATGCAACTACAATTTTGAAACTCTGGGTTGAGGCCATGAGAAAAGTTGGTGAAATGAAGTTACATTTCCAGAGGTATCAGCAAATTATCCAAGTCCATGCTGATGACAACTGTCAATGCAGTATAGCTGCATACACAGAGTTGCTAATTAGTCAAATCAAAGCATTGTGGAGCGACTTTCTTTTGATTGAAGATATTGTAAACAAACTGATTAAAGATGCAGATGAGCAAAATAGCGAGTTACTAAATGTTGTGCAGCTTTTCTTTGCTTGTTACGAAGAAATTGAAACTGTGATATGCAAGCAAAATGATCCGAGCGAGCTTATACAGATAACTGATACTGTATCTATTATAATGTTTATCTTACTGCCTTTTGTTTCAGGATACAGCTTATAAACAAACTCATAACAATCAGCCGAGCAGCTAACCGCTACCCGGCTGATCGTTGTTAACGTTATTCTTCCATAACCTCCAGCATCATCCTGGCACCCAGTTTAAAACCGTTCTGGAATATCAGGCAATCGGTTGTCATTTAGTGCTCACGAACAGAGTCTGTATACCGAGAAAATAGTTCCTTCTGTTCGTCCGTCATGGTAGCTTGGAGCTTTTCTTCATTCCTGCAAATCAGCTCCAGTAATTTCTTGTACTCCTTACAAGAGGATGTGTTGTACTCGGTCAGTTCGATATTGCCATACCAGAATTCTTCCAGAAGCTTCATACCATATCCTCCCCATAGATCAGTTCTTTGAGGACGATTTCTTCTGCACGGTTGCGGATATTGTTCATGGCTCTGACCCATGCCATCTGATCCTGTGCTTTTAACAGCTCGTTGATACCTTCTTTCTGTGCCATCTGCTTTGTCAGCAGGGCGAGCTTGGCATTTGCCTGAGCATCAATGTCAGCAAGATAGCTGTGTAGCTTGCTGCTGAGAAGCAAATCGACGTATAGTGCCGGGCGGTGTTCCTTGATGTAATCCAAGTGCTTCCTACCCCAGATACTGATAGGGCGTTCTTTGGTATCCGGCAGAACAAGACAAGGGATGTAGTGATCTCCCTGCAGCTCATACCAAAGACCGTTGCTGTTATCGTAAATGTATTTTTCCATATTGCAAACCTCCGTGTATCATTTATTTGCAGTAGTACCAAGTAGCTTTGAGGTGAATCAACCAGCGGAGGTTGCGTTGTAGCCAGTGGCTACAAATTGGCTACAGAATTTTCGAAGACGCTACGGATATCCTAAAATGTGTGGAATATGTGGACGAAAAGCGCACTATTAGTGCATATTATCGCGAGAAATCAAGGTCTGGCGCTCGATCTGCGATTGTGTCCGCAGCCGCAACAAAATAGGGACAGCGACATTCCTTGCGGCCCTGAAACTGTATGCGGCCAGTCCTAAGAAAGATTTGAACAAGCTGAACACATACGCAAAAAAGATGCGGGTGTCAAATATCCTGCATCAGTATTTGGAGGTGCTTTTGTGAGCAATGCAATGAGCCTAACGATATATTGACTTTAGAAGCCACGTTGTATTATACTAAAAGTGGTAAATGTTATGTATTCCACGAAAAGGAGCTGTTAGAATGGGAAGTATCTTCTTTGTAGCTGATTTAGAGCAATCGACATTGATAGCAATCAAAAATGCGTATGATTGTGCTGATATTGCCAATGATTTGGCTCGAATTCTATATACGATTCAGTATGGAACAGATAGTGAAGCTCATGCTCTTGATTGCGAGATGATGCAAAAGTATCCTGCGATTCGTGCTATGCAGCAATTCGCCAATTCTCTGCCAGCACGACCGGCTCGATGTACTACCGGAATAAGTTGTGAATCTGCTGACAAGAAAAACTTACGGACAGATTATTGGGGCATCCTTTGTGATACCGCAATTAAGAAGAAAATCAAAAAGGATTTTCAAGAATGTATTGATTATGTCACCGAATAAAGGGGTGTTCACGCAATATACATGAAGCGGCTTCAATAAACTACATAATGTATGGAGGACTGCACAATGTCAACATTTGAGGTTATCCTACCATCCGTGTGGGGATATAGGGAGAAATAATATGAACGAACAGGGAAAAATCAAGGAAGTCTTAATCAACGCAAAGATTTACGATCCTGAGCTGCCTCAAAAGGCAGTTCAGGCCCTTTCCGGTAATATGCCGGAGCTTGAACCAGATGAGCGATTGGCATTGGACATCGTCTTCAACAAAGCGGTCTATCAGCAGGCTGAGTTCTATCATTATGAACTCACGCAAGAACACAAAGGGCCTGCGCCTAAAACAGACCAGGAGAAAGCTCGGCAGAAGATATATGATGTTTTAGGTGAACAGTTGGATAAGGTGATTTCCGCCTTGAAAGATTTCGGCATTGCAATTTGCGATGCGGGCATCATTGGCGACGATCTAGAGGATGATGCAGTTCACATTGAATTGTATCGTAAGAAAGCCTCCTTTACAGGCAAAGGAAAAAGGCAGACCGAAATCAAAGCCCGCAAAATTATGCCTGACCGTCCGTATATTTCAAAGACACTGGCAGAGGCTTTTGCCAGAATCATCTTGGATCATATGCGCAAGCAAAATGCCATCGAGTTTGCAGCGAAAAACCACACGCCGAATTGGGTCCCCGCTGTGAAGCTATTTGGTGTTATCTCCGAGGCTTTGTCTGCTGAATACGAAACCGATGCTGATTTCACAGCGGACAAGCTCATCAGCAAAGCCTTCATGGCTTCTCCTTGGCCGTTGCATATACAGTCAAGACGCAGAGAAGACCAAGGTGATCCAATGATCGGCGAAACGCAAATTGATTGTCCGGAGTACATAGTTTTCCAACTGAATCAGGGTGGCAGTTGGGAGTTGAAAGAGGTAGATGGTCTGAAATCGGCGCAACAGGCAATTACCAAACAAGGCTTCCACTACAAGAGTACAAAAGCTGTCGTTGTGCTGAAAGCCTTGGAGGCGGTGCCGTACACGCTGTTTGCAGAGTCCGATGACGGACTGATTGCCGTCTCTCCAAGCGAGGCTAACGCACACAAGAAGCTGCATGTGTGCTGGAATAAAACCAAGTAATTCTTTTTGGGAAGAACCTTGCACCGCAAAGTTCTTCCCAAATTCTGCCTTTTTACCCCTTTCGGATATGCACAGTTCTGAAGCCTTTCTTCGTCACTATGTACAACTACCACCCCCGCCTTTTAGCCAAATCCAACATAGAAAAGCAGTATTTCTCCCACCGTGTCAATGATGTCAGCAACGGGTCACCCTCCCGGATTCTCAGGGTTCTGCGGATCTCCTTTGGGATCACAATCCTCCCCAGGTCATCCACACGGCGTACAATGCCTGTTGCTTTCATAGTCTCTTCTCCTTTGAAGCGCGTTAAAGCGCGTTTTTTACCGGTAGCAGTATTTGCAGGAAAAGGGGAATTATGTATGGGAAGATGGAAAAGAGGAAGGGGACATTAGGAGAAATAGCCGCCTTGGATTCAAATAATCATTGCCGTTTTTGCATAATTATGCCAATGCATTGCCTGTTGCCGTGAAGAAACTATCCAAGCAAGAAAACCATTGTAAGAGGAAAACAATGGCGTATTAAATTTGTAGCGGCCACCTTTGCCTGTTCACTGATAGGTAGTGCCGCAGCAATGCCGGGGATAAGCCTCTGCCGGATATAGGCAGGCAAAATGCGTGATCCTATCCAAGTTTACACTGCTTGCGGCTACTATTATAAAGAACAAAACAGCCATCTTCAGCACAAAAGCAACGAAGACAGCTGTTTTCGGAGTGTCATCAGTTTCCGTAGAACTCCAGAAATCTCTTCAATTCCACATGTGTGGGGGAGTACAGCAGACTTTCCGCAGGACCATACTCCAGTACTTCCCCTTTTTGAAAAAACATCGCTTCATCAGCGATTCGCCTTGCCTGCTGCAGGGAGTGGGTGACCAAAATCAAAATACAATTGGTCTGGCGTACATAGGACTGAATCAAAGTTTCCGCGGCAGCGGTGGTTTCCATATCCATGGCAGCCGTTGGTTCATCGAGAATCACCACATCGTATGTTCCCATCAACAGCCTTGCCATTGCCATGCGTGCCGTCTCACCGCCGGAGAGACGATCCGCCCGTTTATGTTCCAGCTCAGTCAGAGACAGTGCTTTCGCAAGGGACTCCGCTTTCTGGATATCCCTGCCGCCCAGCAGGATGTTTTTTCTGACAGACATACGAAAGGCATAGGGCTTCTGGGGAAGATAGCCAACGCTTGGTTCCAAGCGGATTTTCCGGTCTGCCGGAAGGACACCTGCCAAAATCTTTGAAAATGTGGATTTTCCGCTGCCGTTTGCTCCGAGAATCGCATATATTTTTCCAGGCTGCAATTCCATTCCCGGAAAATCCAGCACTTTTTTCTGCCCATAGGTTTTGGAAAAGGCGGGAATTATCATTGGCTGAGCCTCCTTTGCAGCAGAGATATCACAACATTCACCAGCAGGGAAACCGCCAGCAGAATCATGCCCAGGGCAATGCCCAGAGAGAAATTTCCCTGATTGGTGTACTGCATAATGGCTGTGGTCATCACATTCGTTTTCCAGGCAATGGCACCGCCCACCATGGACACTGCCCCGACCTCTGCAATGGATCTGGAAAACGCCAGCAGATAGGAGGAGATGATGCAGTACTGGCACTCATTGCACAGCAGCAAAAACGTCCTTCCCCTTCCCAGCCCCAAACCTTTGGCTGTTTCCCGAATCGCCGGAGACACTCCCGCCACATAAGTCTCCATAGCCCCCACAACAATGGGGGTGATCAGCGCCACCTGGGCAAGAATCATGATTTTAACCGTGAACAGCAGCTTCATGTGTCGCAGAGGGCCGACCCCGGAGAAAAGGATGTAAAACAGCAGGCCGCATACCACAGGAGGCATCCCCATAAGCGTTCGGTTCAGGATAATCAGAAGCCCTCTCCCGGGGAATTTGCTATTGCCCAGACAGATTCCCAGCGGAACACCCAGCAGCAGTGCAAGCAAAGAGCTTTTGAGGCTCATTTGCGCTGTGACTTTCAGAATGTTCAGAAGTTCTGCATCGGAAGACAGGATAAGAGAAATCGCCTTTTGAAGGGCTGTTCCCACGGTGCAGCCTCCTTTCTTTTTGTAAAATCCCGTGGGGAAATTCCCCACGGGATACAGTTTACACAGATTTTTTCAAAAAAGCAAGTTTTGGGAAACTGTACATACAGCGTCAGCCGCAGAAAATGAACCCGGAGTTCCCTCAGCTTATGACGCCATCGTTGGCAACGAAAGTCAGGAAGGTTGCCTTATCGGTCAGGATGTAAGCATGCATCTGTTCTGCCATCACCAGACATGCGCCCATACCGGCGTTTGCAGAGGTGTACCACTGCGTGTAGGGAGCGAAGGACTCCGCCTCCTTCGTAATACCCAGCGTCTCAGGCCACAGGGACAGCTCCTTGGTGTGGGTACCGGAACCGTCGCCACGGGAGATGAAGGGATACTTGCCCTCCGCAATGGCTGCAAACGCATCCAGAACGGAAGCTGCCTCCTTAACACCGGCAGGGTCCGCAGAAGGTCCGCACAGGACGAAATAGTTATACAGGAAGGAAATGCGCTCTGCTTCGAAGCCATCTACAGTGCGGGCGAAGCCTTCTTCAACAAAGGCTTCTTCCTGGCTCTTGGCGTGGACCAGAATCAGGTCGGCATTGCCGAACTTGGCGGCAGCGATTGCCTTGCCGGTACCGGCAGACTGGACTTCCACAGTGTAGCCATAGGTGCTCTCGAAGATGGGCAGCAGATAGCCCAGCAAACCAGAGTCTTTCACAGAAGTGGTGGTGGAAAGGCGGATGACCTTTGTCTCTTCGGTAGCGGGCGCAATCTCACCTGTATAAACAGGGGCGCCGTCCTTGACGTAGAACAGATACTCACCGTACTCTTTAAAGCCATAGTTTGCGGCCAGGTCCAGCGTTTCCTGGGTCAGGAACCACTGGATGAGGGCATCCGCACCGGCGGTATTCACCGCAACGTCAGCAACAGAATTGCCGTCAGCATCCACAAAAAGTGCCTCGGGATTTACGGCGATAACGGTGTAGGTGTTGAGCATCTTGTCGTCGGCTTCCTTCAGAATGCAGGTATCCACCACAAGACCGGCCTGAGTGGGAACCTCAGTGGCGGCTTCCGTCGGGGCAGCCGTTGTGGCGGGAGCGGGAGCCTCAGTGGGAGCCTGCGTCTCAGCAGGCTTGCTTGCGCCGCAGGCAAGAAGACCAAACATCATGGCAAAAACCAGCAGCATGGACAGAATCTTTTTCATTGTCTTACCTCCTAAATATAAAGAAGACCAGCCAGTTTCCGCAACACCAAAAGCACAGCCGAAAGCTGCGCCCGATCATGGCGTCTGGAAAGAGGCTCGTCCACCGCTTTGCAAACTTTGGAAATCAGTCAATTTCACGAAAACCGACCAATCAATTTCTGATACTATATCATATTTGAACAAATAATACAAGCCGCCCTTTTCAGAGACTGTGCGAAATGATACGAAATTATATGAAATGATTCAAAACAGCTCTTTCACTATTCTCCATAGTATGATAAGATGAAACAGGAGGGGATCACATGTTCAAGGAAGAAGTGTGGGCTTTGGAACCGGAGCGTATAGAAACCTTTTTCCTTCAGCATAGGGAGGTTCATGCCACTGCGGATGATTACCGGTTCCGTGATTGCCGGATTACCGTGACCGCCCTCCCACCCCGCAGGATTTCCGGTTTGGCACTGCCTCAGACCAGAGTCATCTTTGATGGTTCGGATGATTCCACGCTTCTGATTTACAGGCAGTTTCAATTACGATTTCTATCCGCAGGCGGATAAGAATTGGAGGTTTATAATATGAGCAAGAAAACAAGTCCTTCCATGGATTCCTGGCTGAAAGAGGCCAAGGCCCACGAAAGCGCCCCTAAGATCGGCATGTATCTGACCCATAACGGCATCGTCCGGGAAAGTGCCAAGGCAAAAGTACGCCAGGGTGCCGCCGACACCAGGCCCGTTGTGGGAATGCACTTTTCCTACAATCAGGAAGCTGTGGATGCCATCATCGCAGAAACCTATAAGTTGGACGGTATTTTCTACATCAAGGTCTGGCTGAACGAAGGGGAACTGAGCGTTGGTGACGACATCATGTATGTGCTCATCGGCGGCGATATCCGGCCCCATGTGGTGGATGCTCTGCAATATCTGGTGGGTCGCATCAAAAACGAGTGTGTCTCGGAAACAGAACTTTACTGATACGAGAAATCCGGAAAAATGTGCGGCATTTCATGTAACCGTTTCGATGTATAAAAAATCCCATTTCCTGCTCGGAAATGGGATTTTCCTTCATTTTGCACAGTCCGCACTGCCCTCGCTGTAGAGCATATCCAGGCCATGGGCCACCGGGTCGATGACCGCCAGAATATTCTCTGCCGATGCCTTTTTGCTGCCCGGCAGGGTAATAATCAGGGTGCGCTCCCGAATGCCCGCAACACTGCGGCTCAGGCAGCCCTTGGGGGTGATCTTCATGGATTCTGCCCGCATAGCCTCCGGGATACCGGGAGTCGGACGCTGGATTACCTCCATAGCGGCCTCCGGGGTAATATCCCGGGGTGAGAAGCCGGTGCCGCCGGTGGTGAGCACCAGGGCAATCTTCTTTTCTTCTGCACACTTCAAAAGCTCCGATTGGATCATCTGCGCCTCATCGGGAACGATGGCGGTATAGGTCACGTCGAACCCCTTCTCCGTCAGAATCTTCACCAGGTTGGGGCCGCTGGTGTCCTCCCGCTCGCCCCGATATCCCTTATCGCTGATGGTAATCACTGCTGCTGTATACGCCATGATTCGTCCTCCCGTTTGTAATCGCCGTGGACCCCGCCGGTTTTGGAAAGCAGGCGGATGTCCGTAATCGTCATATCCTTTTGCACCGCTTTGCACATATCGTACACCGTCAGAGCGGCGGTGCTGACAGCGGTAAGTGCCTCCATTTCCACGCCGGTTCTTCCGTCACAGGAAACGGTGGCCTTGATTTCTACGCTGGATCTGTGCGCATCCAGAGAAAGCTCCAGGTTGATGCCATCCATCAAAATGGGGTGACACATGGGAATGATATCCGGTGTGCGCTTGGCGCCCATGACCCCCGCAATCTGGGCAACGGTCAGCACATCTCCTTTTTTCATGCCGCCGCTTTGAATGAGCGCGAATGTGTGTTCATTCACCAACACCCGGCCTGCCGCAACGGCCACGCGCTGAGAGATGGGCTTTTCCCCCACATCTACCATTTTGGCCCGTCCCTGGTCATTAAAATGGGTAAAGTCTGCCATACTCAACCTCCGATTTGATTCATATTCCGACCGGCGCCCGATTTGTGCGCAGCATCCAGATCCCCATGCCATTGGGGTTTTCCCAAAATCGCTGCTTCCAGCTGTGCTTTCATGCCATCGAAATCCAGCCCTTTCAGGGGATACTCCGCATTGGAATGCAGACAGGGCTTCACTTTTCCGTCCGCAGTCAGTCGGATGCGGTTGCACTCCCCGCAAAAATGGGCGCTCACCGGGCTGATAAGGCCAATATTGCCCAGTGCGCCAGGCAGGTGGAAGAGTTTTGCAACACCGCCATCTTTGGCAGCCGGTACCGCTTCCGGCAGAGCCTCCAAAACCCTTGTAAATGGAATATACGCTTCCGGGCCAAAGCCGGAGCTGTCGCACATGGGCATCATTTCAATAAAACGCACATCCACAGGATACTTCCGGGTAAGCTCCGCCAGCGGAAGGATCTCATCATCGTTAAATCCGCCAATGAGCACGGCATTGAGCTTGATCTTCTGATAGTCAGCATCCAAGGCCGCATGAAACCCCTTCCAGAAGTCATCCAAGCTGCCGTTGCGGGTAATGTGGGCATACTTCTGAGGATCCAGGGTATCCAGGCTCAGGTTTAACCGGCTGACCCCCGCCTCCTTGAGGGGCCTTGCCAGCTCCGGAAGCAGGATGCCATTTGTTGTCAGGCAGACCTCCCGAATTCCAGGCACTCTGGATGCTCTGCGGCAGATGGACACAATATTCTTCTTAATAAGTGGTTCTCCACCTGTAATGCGCAACTTGGTAATGCCCAGAGCCGCGGCTGCTTCCACGGCCTGAATAAGCTCATCTTCCGTGAGCATTTCGGAATGCTCTTTCTTGCAGACACCATTCTCCGGCATACAGTACCGGCAGCGAAGATTGCACAATTCCGTCACAGAAACCCGCAAATAGGTGATGCTGCGTCCAAATGTATCAATCATAGTTTACCTCGTATCTTTTGAAATGCGGCAATGCCCGCTTTCCTTCCGTCGGCTGTCACACCCTCTGCCATGGGGTACACCGTGTTGCAGTTGCCGCACATCTGAAGCCAGGACGGCATTCCCAATTCCGCCAGCAGCCCACGCTCCGGGATAAGTCCCGCGGCAATCAGAAGCGTTCTGCAGGCTATCTTCTCTCCGCCGGACAGGCAGCAGCCTGTGAGTGCGGGAGAGCCCTCAACGGCGTCAATGGTCTGGCTGCAAAGAAGGCGGATGGAATCATCTTTCAGGCAGCGCCGGTTTCTCGCCAAGCCGCCGCAGTTTTCCTTCTGCTCCACCAGAGTAACAGAAATCCCCATTGCCGCAATCTGGGATGCCATGATAAGGCCAATGTCACCACTGCCCAAAATGGCCACCGGTCCCTGGGGAACAAAGCCATGGAGGTTCATCATCTCCTGCATCTGACCGGCTGTATAGACACCCTTTGGACGGGTTCCCGCAATCGGCAGCGCCCCCAGCGGAATCTCCCGGCTGCCCGTTGCCAGAATCAGCTGAGAAAACGAGATCTGCCGGTCACCGGACAGATGCGCCGTTTTATTGGCTTCCACCGAAAGCACCGTTGTCCCAAAAAACAGAGTAACCGTTTCCGGGAAATCCTGCACAAGCGCAGCGGCGTATTCCCCTCCGGTAAGTCCGGCGCCAAAACCGGGATGGCTGCATTGCAGGAGAATGCCGCCCAGCTTTTGTTTTCTCTCCACCAGCGCAATGCTTTTGCATCCGGCATCCGCTGCGGCTCTGGCCGCAGCAATTCCCGCTGCACCACCGCCGATAATCAGGATATCAAAGTGCTCCATGCCTGACCTCCCGGAGTAACTGCTCGATGGCAAAGCTGCATCGGCTGCCCTGGCAGACTCCCATGCCGCTTCCCACTCTCCGCTTGACCCCATCCACCGTGGAAGCCCCCCTTCGGATTGCTTCCAGAATCTCTCCGCGGCTGATGCCTTCGCACAGGCAAATGATTTCGGGGTCATTTGTTTTGGCAATGGCCTGCCTGTGGGGCGTGAAGCGTGGATTCGGGTGTGCATCCAGAAACGCCGCCGTTTCCTCCGCAAGGTACCTGCCCAGTTCGTTGGCACAGGTCAGCCCCGGGGTTTTGATTCCGATCAGACTGAAAAATCCAGGAGCCGGGTACGCAATGGAGAAATCGTGAATGCTCTCGCCGTCATCCCGCTGAGGATTTGGCCGTGCGGCGGCGAATGAGCGGATCACCTGCTGCATATTCAGATTCGGAAACAGCGATACCGCACTTGTCTTCAACTCCGATATTCCCTCTTTTGTTGTGGCAAAGGGTTCTCCAACGGGCTTGCGTACCCCGCTGAGCAGCAGATTCCCTTCCACACACGGGATAGCGGTGATGCCTTTTCCGCAGGACTGTGCCTGCTGAAAGATGACCCGCTTCGGCTTCCGCGCCTGTTTGTCCAGGACCAGGTATTCTGCTCCATCTATCAGAAGATGCGTGTCGGAGGGAAAGCACAGCTCCTGTATCCGATCCGCGGAAAGTCCCGCACAGTTGATGACAGTCTTGCAGCACAGTTCGCCGCGATCCGTTTCCACCAGATAGCCAAACTCGGTTTTCCGGATTCCCACCACAGTGGTTCCCAGCATGGGTTCCATCCCATTGGCAGCAGCGTTTTCAAAGGCGGCAATGCCCAATTGCCAGGGGTTCACCGTTCCGGTGGTCGGGGCATAGAGCGCGCCTGCCACACCCGGTGCCAGCATAGGCTCCATTGCCTCTGCCTCTCCCCCGGTCAGAAGCTCCAGACCCGGCACGCCATTGCGGATACCCTGCTCCCATTTTCTCCGGAGCTGGGCCAGGCTCTCCTTGTCATAGGTCACCAGCAAGGAGCCGCAGCGGGAAAAGGGAACTTCCAGTTCACGGCACAACTCATCAAAAGAGGCATTTCCACGAACCGTCAATTCCGCCTTCCGGGAACCGGTTTTGTTGTCATATCCCGCATAGACGATGGCAGAGTTTGCCCGGGTAATGCCTGTACAGATATCCGATTCCTTTTCAATCAGCACGACAGACAAATTCCAGCGCATCAGATTCCGGGCCGCAAAGCAGCCCAGAATTCCTCCCCCAATAACCGCAACATCTACGCTTTTCATACGGGGATAATCTGCCCGGGGTTATCCACGGTATAGCCGCCGAGGGACAGGATTTTTTCCCGGAACGCCTCGCTCTTCAGGATGTGCAAAAGCGCCTGAACCATAGGGGTATCCCAAGCATGGTCAGGGACAATGAGGTCATACTCCTCAATACAGATGGGGATAAAGTCCAGATCATAGAGCTTTGCCGCGGAGTAGATGCCCATGCCGACATCAGCACTGCCGCTGGCGATCTGGGCAGCAACAGAAGTGTGGGTCAGTTCTTCCCGATCGTAGCCGTAGACGGAAGCAGTATCCACATTCTCCCGCATACACAAATAGTCCGCAAGGATCCGGGTGCCGGAACCCTTCTGGCGATTTACATAACGCACGCCATCCTTTGCAATATCCGCGAATTTCCGGATCTGGAGGGGATTGCCCTTTGCCACCATCAATCCCTGCTGACGACCGACACAGGAAACCAGCTTCACACCGCCTTTGGGGAAATACTTGCGAATAAATGCCTTGTTATAGCTGCCGTCGGCCGTATCCAGCAGGTGGCAGCCAGCCATGTGCGCCTCACCACGGCGGATTGCCATTATACCGCCCATGGAGCCCACATGGGAGGAGCTGATGTACAAGGCAGAGTCCTCCAAATGGAGCATATCTGCCAGCTCGTCCAGCAGCGGATCATGGCTGCCGATAACCACCAGCGTATTGTGCAGCTTTTCCAAGGGACTCAGCAGGCGGACACGCACTTCTTCTCCCGCCTCGTAGCCTTCCAGTCCCTGGGGTACTTCCAGAATGCCATCGGCCTTCATAAAAGAAGAAACCACGCCGCTGCCCCGGCTCAGGGGGCTGGCCATCAGCCTGCCGCCTACGCAGCCCATGCGGACACGGACAAACTCCTGATATTTCAGACCGCTGACAACAGGCCGGGTAAGGGTTGCGTTTACATATGTGTCAGTGGCTGCCGGTGCTTTCAGCCAGTGGTCAATCAGGGGCTTCAGCAGCTGCTCAATGACGATGATGCCGGACACCGGATAACCGGGCACTCCAAGAATGACCTTCTCGCCCCGGCAGCCCAGAATGGCAGGCTTGCCGGGCTTGATGGCGATGCCGTGGTACAGCACCTCACCCAGTTCCCGGATGACCCGAGCCGAGAAATCCTCCCGTCCGGCAGAAGAACCGGCATTGAGAATTACCATATCGCACTCGTCTGCCGCTTTGGCGACCATTTCTTTGATCTGGTCAAATTTATCCGGAACAATGGGATAGACCACCGCCTCTGCGCCCCAGGAACGCACCATTGCGGAAAAAATGGAGCCGTTGAATTCCAGAATATCCCCGGGCTTCGGGTCTGTACAGGGCGGGATAATCTCGTCCCCTGTGGGGATGATGCCCACCACAGGTTTGCGAATCACTTCAATTTCCAGCACACCGCCGGCAATCATCGCACCAATGGCAGCCGGGGAAACGGTCATATGGCTGGGCAAAATCATTTCCCCGGCGCATACATCCTCGCCGATCTGGCGGATATGCTGCCACGGGGCCGCGGCTGCGTGAATGGTGATGGAACCATCTCCATTCTTCACAATGTCCTCCACCATGATGACTGCATCTTTGTCCTCCGGAATCGGGTCGCCGGTGTCCAGCACAAGAAACTGGTCCGGCTTTAGCGTAACAGGGGTCGTTTCCGTCGCGCCGAAGGTTTCTTTCGCGGAAACCGCCACACCATCCATGGCACTGGCGGCATAGTGCGGGGCGCAGATGTGGGCATAGACTGCCTTTGCCGTCACCCTACCGCAGCTTTCAAAGACAGGAATGGTTTCTGTCTTTGACCCAAAACCGCCGCTTACCAGCCGTTCCAGATATTCCTTCCGTGCCTGTGCAAGCGGCACATTGGTCAAATATTCAAATCCCATAAAATTACACTCCTGAAGTAATCGTTACCTGAATTTCCGCTCCCTGGGGTAGGCCTTCACAATCCCGGCTGATGCAGAAATAGCCGTCGGTCCCTGCCAGAGTGGTGATAAGGCCGGATTTTCCCCGAATGGGTTGGGCATAAAGCTCGCCGCCTGTTCCTGTCAGCCGGCAGCAGTGATACTGGGCTCTGCCATGGTTGGCACTGATGCTCTCTGTAACCCTGGCAGGAACGGTATAGGCGGTCATGTCCCGATCCATCAGCCGTCCCAGCAGGGGCTGCACAAAAAGTTTTGTGATAAAGTAGGCAGCCACCGGATGGCCGGGCAGACCCACAATGGGCTTTTTCCCGGCTTTTCCCAGAATGGTTGGTTTTCCGGGCTTAATGGCAATGCCGTGAAGCAGAAGCTGGCCTGCGGATTCAATGATGCGGCAGGCGGCATCCTTCACACCGACACTGCTGCCTCCGGACAGCAGCACGGCATCACATTCCGCAATGGCCTGATTGACCTTTTGAGAAAGCAGTGCCTCATCATCCACCACGATCCCATAGTTGACAACATGGCACCCAAACGTGGAGAGCATCGCCTCCAGCATGGGACTGTTCACGTCCCGCACCTGTCCGGGGCCGGGCTGCGCCTCCGGAGGAACCAGCTCGTCACCGGTAGAAATGACGCCCACGGTCACTTTCTTCACCACCGGCACCTGCACCCGGCCAATGGCAGCCAGCGCGCCAATGTCGGCAGAAGACAGGGAGCGGCCTTTGTGCAGAATCACCTTTCCGGGATACACATCATCCCCCCGGAAAATCAGATTCATGCCCGGCGCCGCAGGTTTGGCAACACCGATGGTGCCGTCGCCGTAGTCCTCCGTGTATTCCACCATCACCACACCGTCAGCACCCCTGGGCACTGCGCCGCCGGTGGGAACGGCTACACATTCCCCCTCATTCAGCAGATAGTCGGCGCCTTCGCCCATCAGCACCGTGGCCTGCAGGGGCAGGATCGCCGGGATGGCATCGCAGCACCCGAAGGTGTCACTGGCACGAACCGCAAAGCCATCCACTGTGGAGCGGTCAAAATCCGGCACATATTCCCGCGCCGCAATATCCTCCGCCAGAACTCTGCCCACAGCCTCAGACAGAGCTGCAAATTCTGCCTGTTCAAGGGGGGAAAATTCCGATTCTATCAGCGCAAGAACTTCTTCCGGCGTTTTCACATACAGCATACTAGACCTCCATAATGATCTTCCCCAGGTCCCGGTAGTCATTGCCGGAGAAGTGGGTCACCTCCCTGCGGAACACAGGTGAGGACAGGATTGCAAGCATTTTGACGACAGCCGGATTTTCCAGCGATTCCTTCCGCAAAACAAGATCAAACCGTTCCTCCAGCAGCGGGATGAAGTCAAGTCCCTCCAGCTGATGCGTTATCCGCTCCGTGCCAATGGCAAGATCCGCATCCCCCGCGGCAATGGCAGACGCCATCGTAAGGTGAGAACTCATAATCTTGTCGTAGCCCTTCAGCTGTCCGGAGGGGATCTCCAGTTTTTTTAGCTGGGTATCCAGCAGGATTCTGGATGAGGAACCAACCCGGCGGTTGAGGATGGAGATGTCAGCCCGGCGCAGATCCTCCCACCCTGTTATGTGCTTGGGATTGCTTTTGCGGACATAAAAGCCCTGGGTGCGGTAGGACAGGTTCACCAGCACTGCGGACACCCCGGGCATCAGGCTTCGCACAAAGGAGGCATTGCACTCTTTTCCATCATACAGATGGCAGGCCGCAGCGTCCACCTTTCCCTGATACAGTGCCAGCAGACCTTCAAAGCTGGACAGATATGTACGACCGGCGTTGATATCCTCCTGATGAAGATAATTTGCCAAAATGTCCAGCACAACATCCTGCCCGGAGATGATTATCTCCGGCGCCTTTTCCTCAGCAGGTGTCAGCAGCGTGGAGTGGGTATCGATGCGCTGCACCGGGGCAGTGGAATGCTCATGACGGGAGCGGGCAATATAGGCATCCACATCCTCCTGCGTAAAACGAACCTTTCGCCCGATTTTATAGGAATGGATTTCTCCCTTGCGAATCAGATCGTAAATGGTGGACTTGCTGACATGGAGAATGTCCGCAACCTCCTGGGTAGACAGGGACTGATTCTGCGCCATACTGCCGCCTCCTTGCAATTGTTTGCTATTGATTATACTTCATCTTTCCAAATTGCACAAGTGCTTGGCGCAACATTTCACGACGATTGCATGAATGCCCACACTCGTGCTGTCCTCCTGATGCTTCATTTTTTAAGCATTGAGAACTATTTCAAGGAGCATAGTGGGGCGCAGACTGATTGCAAACCGTTTTTTCTTCA
>Ga0129316_1000164_pt1 | contig 47410 bp, 50 predicted proteins | sample Cm1ome_2_FD_94429 | JGI IMG/M metagenome (GOLD analysis project Ga0129316, IMG submission 94429) | Eastern black-and-white colobus group fecal microbial communities from Wisconsin, USA - Cm1022B metagenome | ecosystem: Host-associated > Mammals > Digestive system > Large intestine > Fecal...
GCAGTGATGCCCCTTGCGGCGAAGGTTCTCAAAAAGGTGATGGTGAATACCGGAGGGAACAAAAGGCAGGTCCCCGCAAAACGTCAAAACCGCGGCTCCCGAAACTCAAAAGATGATGGGGGCAAAAAACAGAGGTGTATTAAAGATGGGCAGAAATATGTCAGCAGCACGTACCGATGGCTTTATTCGTAATATTCATTCCCGCAATCCCTTTGATGTTATCCGGGCTGATGTGGTGATCAGCAGGCTGGAAAAGCAGGCTCATTGGGGATGTGGTCTGCACTATGAAATTTATGAAGCGGATTTGTTTGATATGGCGATGAATCATCTTTCCCGGCTTCCTCTGAAGGATCGTCCGGTATTCATTGGTGCTGCTGCACGAAAGGGGCTTTTTCTGACGATGGAAGAAACCAGGCTGGCACGGGAAGCGAAAGATGCTCTGATGGCTGAACTTGCTCTGGAATACTGAAAATCGGGCCGCACCGTCGTCCCGGATAGTGCTGAAATATTTAATGTGGAGAGAATGGATGGGATATATCACATATGTTACAGATCAACGACCCGGTGAACCAGATATCCTGACCGGGAACACGTTTGCTGATCTGGAGATTTGTGATTCTGATGGGCATCTTCTGCTGAAAGTGTCTGCACCTGAAGTCGGCTGGACACACGAAAGCCTGAACCTTGTTCAGCCGCAGGAAGTGCAGGAGGGGAATGATGCATTTGATGCTTATCTGAATGGTATATGGATCGGTTCGACAGAGGTCTGAACAAATCACGCCAGCAGAAGACGTTGCTGGCGTCTTCTGCATTCCCGGGGAGCTGTCGCGCGGCATGTTTGCTTATACCCGTGCCCCGAGATGATTATTTGTCTGCGGGCCTGAAGACGCCGGGCAGGCGGGAGGATAAATGCCTGTCTGCCCGCGCCGGGAAAAGACAGCACGCCGGTGGCGCTGAAAGGGGCCGCGCTTACGCGCCGCCCCTTTCATTACGCGGATGTTCTGCTGTGTGCTTCTGTCTTTTCATGCCTGTCATTTGTCTGTTACTGATGATGTGGTTGTTCCTGCTACTGCTACTGCTACTGCTACTGCTACTGTTCTTCTTTTTCCTGTTGCTCTGATTACTGTCTGTTTTGTTGTTCTCCTGACTGTGCTTTTTCCGGGCGTCCCCCTGGCGGGGCGGGCTGTCGTGAACGGAGCCAGCGGAGCTGTCTCCGCCCTGGCGGGCTTCCATCCCTGACGCAAAACCCCGGGTTTGCAGCGACCGGAACGGTCGCGCCACCCTTGTCGCGCCGTGGCCTGCGCTCCTGGCATCCCGGCAAAAGGCCGCCGGGATGTAAGGGGCAACGCCGTTTCGCAAACCGCACTTCACGTCGTTGCGGCGGGTCCCTGCCCGTTGTTGTGTCCGGTGCCATTCACCTGTTTAAGCCCCTGTCGCCGGGGGCTGATACAGCCACAACCTGACGCACCTGTCCAGGGTAAATGAACAGCCCACAAAATTTTTTACCTAAAACCCGGTAAAAAATTTTGCGTTCTGCCCCGGACAGGTGCGTCAGGCCGTGGCAGTGATGCCCCTTGCGGCGAAGGTTCTCAAACAGGTGATGGTGAATACCGGAGGGAACAAACGGCAGGTCCCCGCAAAACGTCAAAACCGCGGCTCCCGAAACTCAACAGATGATGGGGGCTGAAAACATCAGATACAGGAGGAATTATGAGCGCATTTTCTTTTAACACCACTTATCAGCCAACAGGCGATCAGCAGAAAGATGCAATCGCACAAATCGGGATCATGCAGAATCGTGCTGTTCAGGCAAATCTTGCATATCAGAGCTGCCGGGATTCTGGTGCACTCTTTAAGGTGCTCCACCAGGTCAATAATGAGCTGCATGACTTACTGGATAGCCTGGAGAATCATACTCCTCTTGTCAGAAAAAACGCTGATGAGTTGATCGCGCTGTTACTGCTTTTCACTCGGCAGGTTGGTCAGTCCCGAACTGACCTGATTTGATGGTCCTTCCCCTCGGAATTATTGTCTTTTTGTTAACGATAACCGAGGGGGATGATATTAAGCGAAAAAACTTTTATTAATTTTATGCCTTCATAAAGGAGTTACTGTTATGCGATTAGCTTCCCGTTTTGGTCGATATAATTCTATTCGCCGTGAGCGCCCGTTAACGGATGACGAATTAATGCACTTTGTTCCATCTGTCTTTTCTGGTGATAAACATGAATCCCGGAGTGAGCGTTATACATATATCCCAACCATCAATATCATCAATAAGTTACGTGATGAAGGTTTCCAGCCGTTCTTTGCCTGTCAGAGTCGGGTTCGTGATTTGGGGCGTCGCGAATACAGTAAACATATGTTACGTCTTCGCAGGGAAGGGCATATTAATGGGAAAGAAGTTCCTGAAATTATTCTGCTTAATTCACATGATGGTTCATCCAGTTATCAGATGATCCCCGGGATTTTTCGTTTTGTCTGCACAAATGGCCTGGTGTGCGGGAATAATTTTGGAGAAATCCGCGTTCCACATAAAGGTGATATTGTCGGGCAGGTTATTGAGGGAGCGTATGAAGTGCTCGGTGTCTTTGATAAAGTCACTGAAAATATGGAAGCAATGAAAGAGATACATCTTAACGGTGACGAGCAATATTTATTTGGCAGGGCTGCATTGATGGTCAGGTATGAAGATGAAAATAAGACACCAGTGACGCCTGAACAAATAATTACCCCTCGTCGTTGGGAGGATAAACAGAACGATCTCTGGACGACATGGCAGCGTGTCCAGGAGAATATGATCAAGGGTGGATTATCGGGAAAAAGTGCCTCCGGTAAAAATACCAGGACAAGAGCCATTACAGGTATTAATGGTGATATCCGAATCAACAAGGCGTTATGGATGATTGCCGAACAATTCAGGGAGTGGAAGTCATGATACTATAAGTAAAGCCCCGAAAAAATTTTTCGGGGCTTTACTTATAGTATCATTCTGAGGCATTGCTGTGTCGTCTGTTATGCCTCAATTTCATCAACTAGCTTTCCGGTAGTCTGTAAATATTGTGCCCGCGAAAAATGGTCTGGCAGGAGGCTGCGCAGTTACCGGGTATATATAAGATGGATTCCCGCTTCGCGGGGCTTCGGCCAGTCAGTATTGTCACTCATATGATATTTTTGTGTGTGGCCTTCCATGTCGCTGCCGCGACATAACCAATAATTGACAATGTTTATAAGATTAATTGTTCTGCACGCTGTTAATTTCCGAAAGTGATTTCTTCGTGGCCGGAAGCCGGATGCCTTTACTGCTTTTTATCCCGGTATAAATCCGGTAAACGTCTGATGCATAGGCAAGACGTCTCTGGTTCTGGCGTTCGGTTTTCCTGAATCCTGCATTATATGCACCAACGGCCACCCAGGAGACGCCCCATTTTTTAAAGGCTATTGCCAGGTAATAAGCACCGGTATAAATGTTCATGCAGGGATCTGTTGTCAGATGTTCCGGCTTAATTCCGTAGCGGGCCAGTTCGTTAAAATGCTGGGAGTCTACCTGCATAAGTCCGCTGCCATATCCCGTTATCGGATTAATACCGATGGCATTAACCCGATAACGGGATTCTTTCCATGATATTGCTCTTAGTAAATCAGGGTCTATTTTGTAATCTCTTCCAGCCAGTTCAAAACAGTCCTGAGCAATGACCGGAGAGGTAAGCGCGAGTAATCCAACAAGCAGAACGCTCTTCATCTGCAAAATTCCATTATTATCTTTACCTGTGCCAGAGTGCCATTTTTTAACAAAAACGGCAATGCCCGTTAATACTGAATCCTGCCCGGCCTGATAATTTTCATATGCCTGCTCCTTAACATCAAAGCCCCACACCCGTCGCAAGATTTTATCTTGCACGATATGTCTTTAAAAACATATGGTTACTGTTATTTTTATGTGGTATTTTGTAAGAAATGGTGTGATGTAGAGTATAACTATACTCTTATGACACTCTAATTAGAGTGTTGGGTATACTCTAATTAGAGTATTTTAATAAATTCAATCTGTTATGTAGAGTGTACTCGCGAGTATACTCTTGCTTCGCAGCCTTCCATACTCGCATCTATACTCTGCTTATTTTAATGGTATACTCGCCTTATACTATGGATAAATTTATTCAGACAATATTTTATATTGAAGATGGTTGTTGGTTTGAAAAGGATTAGCGATGCCACGCATACAAACTTTTGTCAGTAATCAGGTCCGTGAAGAAATTGAATCTCTGGTAACAGAAAGGAGGCAAGAGGGGGCGACGGAAAACGATGCTACGGTATCGTCTGTTACTTCAATGCTTATAGAACTCGGTCTCAGAGTATACAGGATTCAGAGAGAAAAGAAGGAGAGTGGTTTTAATCAGATGGAGTACAACAAGATTATGCTGGATAACATAGCCAGAGTCAGGGCAATGTGTTCAGAAATAATGAAGATGAATGCATTAAGTCATGAAGTTATAAGCAATGGTAATTTTGATAATGAAGTAATGAAAAGATCTATAACCAAATTCGCAGAAGACCAGGTAAGGATTTTCTTTCCAGAAGAAGAAATGGATTAAGTCTACGAAATGTCACTCATGCCTCCTGTTTTTTTATCTGTTTGTGGGAGGCCCTCTAGGGAGAACATTTTTATTTAACCCGAACTGATTGTTGATAAAATGGCGAGTTGCTTTTCTGTTCTCTTAATGAAGTTGGTTTTAAGGGGCAGTGGTATCATATTTTTTATCAGATAAACACTGAGATCTGCTTTGCTCTTACAGAAAGGAGTGTGTTAAGTGTTTCCTGTCGAAGCGCTAGGGTTTTTATATTAGACACTATGATTGGATGCTGCATCTTTTGGTTTTCTTTAGTAACTCTTTTTCATCCCCTTCATAAATAATCTTGCCTTAAATTATACCCTTTCTGTTTTACTCATGTGATAAAGGGGGCATATCTTGTTTTGTGTTAATTTATACATCTATTTTTTGTGAGCTCAATCATAAATTAATGTGTAAAGGGGGTATTTATTGAGAGGGGATCAGTGATGTTGTATATTCAACTTAAGGTAAATCAATTGTTCCCAGGGAGTTGAATGCATTTATAAAATTGATTTGCTACTGTCGCGATAACAGGGGTTGGCCCCCCCTGCTATCGCTGGCCACCAATAACCTGTTCATTTTAAACCAGAGGTTACGATGGTTATTATCAATCCTATCTTTATGTCTAAATTAAGCAAGATCTTTCCTGAAATAAGTGATCAAAAAATAGAAATTTTGACATTTTTTGTTTACGGGATGAGTACAAAAGACATTGCTTACTATAAAGGTGTAAGTGTTCAAGCCATATCCAAAAACTTACGTGAATTATGTGAAGTGTATGCTGTACCTACTACAGATATGCTTAAAACTGTCTACACGGTGAGACTCGATCTCTATAACCACCTTCGTTTTAGTTATGAAGAGCACTCTTAAGTGATATCTCTCAAAAGTGTGATGTGATTTACATCACACTTTATCTTTGATATTGATCAATTTATGGTTGTAGGGTTTTTCCAGTAAAAGTCTGTTTTTCGATTAAAAATCATGTATTTATATCGAATTTTTTCAGGTTGAATTATACAAGTTGATGCCTTTTTATTTTTTTGTCACGATTTTCCCAGCCCTGAATCATCTTCGGAGGACATATGAGGAGTGACGATGTGAATGTTGTTCGGCCTGTCAGAAAGCAGGTGCATGTATTTTTGGATATGACAACTTATGAACAGTTAAAGAAAAGCGCGATTTTTTCGAAGATGAAGATTGGAAAGATGGCCGAACAAATTATCAGTTCTTATTTCGAGGAAGAAGATAATAAAAATTATCACGTCGGTTAAGACATCTGTTACAGGACCATTTATAGTTTTTGATGGTTCTGTGCCGGATTGACTTAACCTGTCAATACCGCTCTGGGTTTTTTGTAAATAACAAAATGGAGTTTTTATGAATTTATCCTTATCTGAAGGCGGTCGCCCCGCGTCTGTAAAAAACCGTGCATGGCATTATTGCCAGATGGCATGGCGTGGAGTGTGTACCCCAAAAGCACTGTCCCGTCTGGCTGCATTCTCTCCGCTGCTGTTACTGGGGATGGGGCAGATGGCTCATGCCACTGACCTGCTGGCCGGGGGCAAGAACGATGTAAAAGCGACCTTTGGTGCCGACTCATTCGTCATCATGTGTATTTATATCGCTGAAATCGTTATCGGTGTTGCGACGTATATCCGAACCAAGAACCTGCTGATTCTGCTGGGACTCGTCGTGGTTATTGTCTTCACCACCGTTGGCCTGACATTCGTCAACTGATATGTCGGGAAACGATTTAGAAAAATTCCGTTTCCCGAAAACTCTGTCAGAGCAGAACCGCATTATCGGACTGCCGCTTGATGAAGCCATCCCCGCAGCTGTGTTAGTGCTGTGGGGATTTTTCGCCAAGAAATATGTATTTGGTCTGATTATTGCGACAGTGGTCTGGCAGCTAATCCGGGCGGCAAAACGCGGAAAGAGTTCCCGCTGGTTATATAACTGGTGCTACTGGCATCTGCCTGTTGAATTATTCCGGGTTGTCTACCGCGTTATTCCCGACTCCAGTTACAGGAAATGGATAAAATAAAATATTACAGGGCCATCTTATGGAAATAAGCGCTCGTAACTCATCCACAAAAATTATTGCCATTATTATTCTGTCACTCACGGCTCTGGTCTTTATTCTGGGGTTTGCTGTTACCTGGCTGGCGGTGACTAACAGAACACTCATTCATGAGCAGCGTACGGTCGTCACCCCGATGACCTATAACGCGCCTTTCGCGGTATCTGAAACAAAAGCGGATACCGAGTTTTTCCGGATGATGACGCTGTCCTTCCTGGCCCTGCGTCTTAACGTCTCCCCCGAAACGGTAGATTCAAACCACGCTTTTCTGATGTCTTTTGTCGAACCAGAAGTCAGAGAGGAATTTAAAAAAGTTCTGCAGGAAGAGGCTGCACAGATAAAGGCCAGTGATGTGAATTCCACATTCTACACCACGGAAATCAATGTCTATCCCGTAGACGGGCGCGTGGATGTCAGGGGGGTGCTGAAAATGTGGATCGGCAACTCAAAACCCACCACGGAATTAAAAAACTATCGTCTCCGCCTTAAGTACGCCGGTGGCTTTACCCGCATTGGCCGTTTCTATGAGGTAACCAATGAAAAATAACTTTCCGGCGCTGCTTTTGGGCACCGCCCTGATGATCACTTCGCCTGTGACAGTATATGCACAGTCACCTGCCACACTCAGCTTTCCGCAGGGGGGGCAGTTCCGGCTCAGTATCAGTAATACCGATCCCAATATGATTTTTATTCCGGGAGATAAAGTCACAGCCATCACAGCTCAGAACGGGATGCTGGCAGATAAACGACTGACGTCTGCCGGTGGGGTGCTGTTCACTTCCGTGGCTACCCGGGCCTTCACGCTGTATGTGGAAACGGCCCTGGGGCAAACCTTCTCTGTTGTGGCCACGCCCGTCAAAGGTGAGGGGCGAGTCTACCGACTGATGAGTGCAGAACCTCCCTCACGGCCAGAAACCCGCCACTGGGAAACCGCTCAGGCTTACGAAAAACTGCTCATCGCACTCAACCGGGCTGTGCTGACAGACACGATACCTGATGGCTATGGCGAGGTGAAACCGCTTGCGGACGGTATCAACGTACCGGGTGGGTTTTCCGCCACGCCGCAGAAAGCATGGTCGGGCGACAAGTTACGGGTCGATAGTTATGAACTGCGCAATGCAAATACGTGGGGAGTGGCTCTGCGTGAGCAGGACTTCTGGAAGCCCGGAGTTCGTGCCGTCATGTTTGACAGCAATGCACAGACCCTGATGGGCGGGGGACGGCTGACTGTCACCGTTATCCGTGAAAACGGGGAGGGAACAGATGGCCAACGTTAACAAAATCGTTCGTCGTCGTCAGCTCGCTCTGTTTATCGCGCTTGTGCTGGGTATTGGTGCGGGTGGGGCAGGAACCTGGATGGTATCCGAGATGAACCTGAAGAAAGCCCCGCCGGCAAAAGCACCAAAGGGCGAACCTGCGCCGGATATGACCGGGGTGGTCAATCAGTCCTTTGACAATAAAGTCCAGCGTTCCGCCATTGCGGAAGCCCAGCGTCTGAACAAGGAAACGCAGGCTGAAATTAAAAAGCTGCGTACAGAAATGGGGATTATCGGGCGTGATCTGAAAGGCTCTCAGGAACGTATCCGTGAGCTGGAAGATGAAAATAAACTCCTGCAGACACAAATCGAAGCCGGGAAGAACTTTGACTCTCTCAGTGCTGAACCGTTGCCAGGGGCACTCGCCTCACAGGGAAAAGCAGCGGTACAGGCCGGTGAAGTTCTGCCCCCGACCACATTCTGGCCCGCCGGTGGTGGGCAGGCTCCTGTCGCACCGGTGATGACCCCGGTTCAGCGTCCGGGAATGATGGACAGTCAGGAGTTCACTCTGCCGGACACCACTCCGCAAAAGCCCCGTTTCCCGTGGATTTCCTCCGGCAGTTTTGCCGAAGCCATTGTGGTGGAAGGTGCTGATGCTAATGCCTCTGTTACCGGCGATAAAAATACCGTCCCGATGCAGCTTCGTCTGACCGGCAAAGTTCAGATGCCTAACGATCAGGAATTTGATCTGACCGGGTGTTTTGTGACTCTGGAAGCCTGGGGGGATGTTTCCAGTGAACGGGCCATCGTCCGTACCCGCTCCATCAGCTGCAAGCTGGGTGATGACAATATCGACCAGAAGATTGCCGGTCATGTGTCCTTTATGGGCAAGAACGGCATCAAGGGCGAAGTGGTCATGCGTAATGGTCAAATCCTGCTGTATGCGGGGGGCTCAGGCTTTCTTGATGGTATCGGGAAGGGCATTGAGAAAGCCTCTTCCACAACCGTGGGCGTTGGAGCCACTGCCAGCATGAGTGCCGGTGAAATCGGTCAGGCCGGACTCGGCGGCGGAGTCAGTTCTGCGGCCAAAACACTCTCTGATTACTACATCAAACGTGCTGAACAGTACCACCCTGTTATTCCGATTGGTGCGGGCAATGAAGTCACCCTGGTTTTCCAGGATGGCTTCCAGCTTGAAACGCTGGAAGAAGCCCGCGCGAAAGCCGCTGCACGCAGGAAACAAAATCAACCATCAGCCTCATCTGCGCCTGCTGCCATGCCCGGCAACACGACGGACATGCTTAAACACCTGCAGGACTTCAGGCTGGGGGACACCGTCGACCCGGCTACAGGCCAGGTTGTCACGCAGTAAACGGGAGCCGGAATACCGGCCAGAACAACACAATCCGGAACAGTCAGTGCCCTGAACGACGTGAAAGGGATGGGCGGTAGCGTGTCCGGACAGCGTAAACAAGGAGAACCGATGGCCGACGTTCTGGACCATTTACAGAAGCAGGAAGACCTGCTGAACCGGCTGCATATTCAGGCTGCCCGGCAGTTGATCATAAGGGGTGGGGAAAGCCTCTGCGAGTGTGAATGTTGTGGCAACGATATTCCTCTCAAACGCCAGCAAACGATACCTGGTGTACGAACCTGCACGGAATGCCAGCGGGTACTGGAAATCCGGCAGAAACACTACCTGAGGTGAAGGATGAAAAACAGAAAAACCAATGTGATGGTCGTGGGGAAAACCGGTAGCGGTAAGACAGTCATCAGCGTTGATGTTATGCGGACCTTTTTATCAGAACAACAACTCCGTGACTGGCGTGAATTGCGCAAAAACATTCAGAAAGACGGCAAAAGCGCAGGAGATAAAGATCATGACAACCAACAGTAACGGCGCTCCGGGTAACACCCGCCACCTTAATGATATTGCGGTCTGCTGTGAGAATCCGGGGATGCGTGTCATCTGTGTTGATGACGCAGAGAGCGACTTCTGGCTCTCAGCGTCTCTGCCGTGCGCTACCGTCCTTGAGGGGAAGTTGCGGATTTCTCAGGACGTACTTGTACTGCAGCGGGAACGAGGGCACTGCCTGTTCCCGGGAACTCCGGGGGCAGGTATGAGCATAACCAAACAACCGATGTACCGGTTTTTCCTGGCGAAGTCTGACGTCAGCCAGATTAAAGCACTGTATAGCGGTGAGGACGGGGAGAGGCTGGCGGAGGTTATCCGTCAGAACTGCAACGTCTGGTATCCGCTGAAGCCAGGGGACGGGCATCATGATAAATAAAGCGCTGCGCTTTCGCAGCCAGCCAGACTCTTCAGAGCATAATTTTTCAGGAAACAGCGATGAAAAAAATTACATTTTTGCTGGCAGGCAGTGTCCTGCTGTTGACCGGCTGTGCCGGCGTTAAAAGCAGCTTTGACTGTGATGCCACAACGTCTGATACCTGTATGACCATGACGAAAGCCAACCAGCTGGCACGGGACAAGGCGGCAAAACAGGCGGGAAAGCCGGCTGCGGGCGGACTGCCTTCCCTGGTTAATCTCCCGGCCACTTCTGCGGCGGTGCTTCCGTCAGCATCCCGCTATGCTGTCAGCACCTCTTCCCGTATACAGGTAACCAGCAACAAACCTGCAGTATCAGTTGACGGCGCAACAGGTAAAAGCACGAATGCCGCAGCGCCAACCCTGACGCCCCGTCTGGTTGCCGGAACGCCGGTAACACCAGTTTCGCGTCCGGCTGTGTCCGTGGGCAATCCGGCTCCCTCATGCCAGACCGTGCGTTGTGATAATCCCGGCTCTGTACATCCTCAGCGCAGCCGGGATCGCATAGCCACCGTCTGGATCGCGCCCTGGGTGGACAGCGATAACGCTTTCCATCAGCCCGGTCGTGTCTCTTTTGTGGTCAGCCCTGCTGACTGGGTCCTTCCGGCCCGCATAAATTAAGGAGGTTCTGGTGAAAAAATTTCTGAGCGTGCTGGAGAACCTCACGAATGCTTTCCGTATGCCGGATGGTGCATCTGAGATGACGCGTAATCTGGCCAGTCTGGATTTTCCGCAGCTGACCAGCGTCCTGCCGTATCGCGACTATGACCGTGACTCCGGGCTGTTTGTGAACCGCAGTACGGTTGGTTTTCTGCTGCGGGCGGAACCCCTTATCGGTGCTAACGAACAGATAGTGTATGTGCTGGAAGACCTCATCAAAAGCAAGCTGCCGCGTAAGACACCGATTTCCTTCCACCTGGTGTCCAGTAAGCTGATTGGCGAGCAGCTGGATCGTGGCCTGTCTGAATTCCGCTGGCAGGGTAAGCGTGCGGATAAATTTAACCGTATCACGCGGGCGTTTTACCGGCGTGCTGCACAGCAGCAGTTCAACAGTCCTACGGGGTTGCCGCTGACCCTGCGGGACTACCGCCTGTATATCTCCTACTGTGTGAAAGCAAAGAAACGCACGGCGGCGGTCATGACGGAGGTTGCCCACACACTGAAAGTTCTTCGTTCTTCACTGGATGCGGCAAAAATTTTCACACAGACGGCAGATGCTCAGGAACTGGCCACGCTGGTTCACGGGATGCTGAATGCCCGCCATGATCAGTTGTATCCGGACGACGTACGTGTCGGCAAATTTGATGAACTGCATCAGCGCTGTATTGATCAGCGTATCGGTATCGATGTGCGTCCTGACGATGTGCGTATCAGCCTGGCTGACAGGCAGGGCAGTGTGACCACAACACGGGCCATGAACTTTATGCTGGAAAATAACCCGGATATGTTCATGCTGTGGATGGGCGGCGATAACCTATCCAATCTGCTCAGCCCGGACCTGGCCATTGCCAGCCCGTTTGTCATCACCATGGTAATGGAGGCCGAGGACCAGGTGGCAACGCAAGGGGAGGCCACACGAAAGTATCTCGACCGGGACAAAAAAGCGAAATCCCCCTATGCCACCCTGTTTCCCGGTGTGGCCAAACAGGCCCAGGAGTGGAAGGAAATCCGCGAGCGTCTTAACAGCAACCAGACCTGTATTGTTCGTTATTACTATAACATCACCACATTCTGTCCGGATACGGATGAGGATGCGCTGGTCTGCGAACAGCAGGTTATCAACACGTTCAAGAAAAACGGTATAGAGCTGTTTTCCCCGACCTATATGCAGTTCCGCAACTGGATAGCGATGATCCCCTTCATTCATGCGGAAGGGCTCTGGGAGGACATTAAAATGGGCGGAGCCACGTGCCGGGCGGAGAGTATCCAGGCCGTGAATCTGCTGCCGGTGGTGGCCGACAACCGGCTGTGTCAGGGGGGACTGCTGACACCGTCCTACCGTAACCAGCTGGCCTTCCTCGATATCTACGGGGACGGGATGGGCAACACCAACTACAACATGGCGGTCACCGGTACCTCGGGGGCAGGCAAGACCGGCCTGGTGCAGCCTATCCTGCGCAGCGTGCTGGACTCCGGTGGTATCGCCTGGGTGTTTGACATGGGGGACGGCTACAAATCGTTCTGTGAGAACGTGGGTGGCACCTACCTTGACGGTAAGTCACTCAAATTTAATCCGTTTGCCAACATCTCTAACATCAATGAGTCCGGGGAACGTATCCGTGACCAGCTGGCTGTGCTGGCAAGCCCTAACGGTACGCTGGATGAAGTCCACCACAGCCTGCTGTTGCGCGGGGTTCAGGAGGCCTGGGAAGAACACGAGGAAACCGCCCGTATTGACCATGTCGTCCATAAGCTGACGGCTATCCGTGAGCATGATAAATATCAGAATTCGCCGGGCATCACCAACCGACTAGATGAAATTATCGAGCTACTCGGGAAATACTGCTCCTGGGGAATTTACGGTGAATATTTCAACAGCGATGAGCCGTCACTGACCGACGATGCCCGCTTTATTGTCCTGGAGCTGGGCGGTCTGCAGGACAAGCCTGATCTGCTGGTTGCGGTAATGTTTTCCCTCATCATCTACATTGAGGACAAGATGTACCGCACGCCGCGCAGCCTGAAGAAGTGCTGCACCATCGACGAAGGCTGGAAGCTGCTCAACTTCAAAAATGAGAAGGTCGGTGAGTTTATTGAGACCGGTTACCGTACCGTGCGACGTCACCGTGGCGCGTTCATCACCATCAGCCAGAACATCAAGGACTTTGATGCCGATGATGCCTCTGGCGCGGCAAAAGCAGCCTGGGGTAACTCTGCCTTCAAGGTGGTTCTCAAGCAGGATGCGTCGGAATTCAAACAGTACAACCAGAACCGCCCCAACCAGTTCAGCGAGCTGGAACGCAGCGTTATTTCCAAATTCGGGGATGCCAAAGACCAGTGGTTCTCTTCCTTTATGCTGCGCATCAACGATACCTGCAGTTTCCATCGTCTCTTCGTCGACCCGCTCAGCCGGGCGATGTTCAGTTCAAAGGGCGATGACTTCGAATTTATCCGCCAGTGCCGGGAACAGAACATGGATATCCATGACGCCGTCTACCTGCTGGCACAACGCAACTTCCCTGATGAGATGCGCGAACTGGAAGCGCTTGCGGAGGCAGCATGACCACAGAGCAAAACCTTAACTCAGCACCGTCTGAATCCTCTGTTTCTGCTGAGTCAGTCAGAAAAGGGGGGAATATTAATGTTAAAGGGAGCCGGCGGGAGCAACGCCGTCGCCGCTGTCTGCGTAATCTGCTGCTGGTCGCCGCCACTGTTTTGTGCGTTAACGCGGCGGTCACGTCTCTGCTGATTAGCTGGCGTACACCGACGGTTGTGTCTTTTGATATGAAGGGCACGGTCGATCAGTTCACCGACCAGGCGGGGGCACAGTCCCTGAACGAGGCGCAGATGAGCGTCCTGACAGAACGCTTTATGCAGACACTTAGCACAGAACTTCAGGAATACCAGCGCGATCACAACGTCCTTATCCTGGTGACGCCGGCGGTGGTCAGCGGTGCGGCAGACATTACCGGTGAAATTCAGTCTGCAGTGGCACAAAAAATGGCCGCCGGAGGGGGGCAGTAATGTACCGACGTCTGCTCATACTGCTTGCCCTGTCCGGCATGGTACAGGCAAAAAACCTGGGCACATGGGGGGAGATGTACCCCATTGCCGAGCAGGACATGCTGACCACCATTCAGACCCGGCTGAAAGCAATGGAGGCCAGTGGTGAGATGGCCCGGGAGCAGGAAGCATTCAAACAGCGTGTCATAGAAAACACCCTGCGTCCTAAGCCGGTGGAAGGGCTGACGCTGGCGCAGGAAAACACCACGCACTATATCGATCCATCGCTGACGGTCAGTGAAGATCTGAAAGACCATCAGGGGCGGGTGTTTGCCCGTAAGGGACAGGTGATTAATCCGCTTGATACGGTGCCCTTTACCGACACGCTGTATTTTATTGATGCGGATAATCCGCAGCAGCTGGCGTGGATGAAGAAGCAGAATCCCGGCACGCTGACGTACCGCGTCATACTGGTCAATGGGGATGTTCGAGAAGCGACCAATGCCCTGAATACACGCATTTACTTCGATCAGGATGGCTCGCTCAGCCGGAAGTTTGAACTCAAAACCATCCCAGCCCGTGTGACGATGGCTGAAGATCGTCGCCGTCTGCGGGTGGATTCGTTTGCACTGGATGTGCCGGAGGTGAAGCCATGAACCGTTATGTAACAGGACTGGCGCTGATGTTGTTATGCCTGACCGGGACGGCCAGGGCCGCTTCGGCTGAATGTGAAGGCAATTTTGTCAATCCAATAACGGATATCTGCTGGGAGTGTATTTTTCCGGTAACCATTGGCAATGTTCCGGTCGCCAAAGGACGTCAGCCGGATACGCCGAATCCTTCCATGCCGATCCAGTTTTGCCCGATGGGCATTTTATACCGGGTGGGGCTGGCCATTGGTTACTGGGAGCCGATGGCGCTGACGGATGTGACACGCTCCCCTTACTGCATGGTGAATCTGGGGGGCTTTAATATCAATATTGGTAATGTGGGTAGCGGCAGTGGTGGTCAGGAAAGCCGCGCCAAACCGGGGGCCTTCTACCATGTTCACTGGTACAAATACCCGTTGACCTACTGGCTGAACATTATCACGTCGATGGGCTGCCTGCAGGGTGGCGACCTGGATATTGGTTATCTGTCGGAACTTGATCCCATGTGGGACAGCAGCTCTCTCAGCATGATTATCCAGCCGGAAGCGATTCTCTTTGGCAACATCATCGCCCAGGGAGCCTGTGCCGCTGATGCCGTGGCCAGTCTGGTGAGTAAACCCATCGACGCCCTTTTCTGGTGTGCCGGCAGTCAGGGCAGTATGTACCCGTTTAACGGCTATGTTTCTAACGAATTCAGTCCGTTACAGACGTCACTGTTACTCAGTGAGCGCATGGCGTTCAAGCTTCACCGCCAGGGCATGATCATGAACAGCATCGGTGAAAACAGGGCTGTCTGCTTTGAATATCCATCCCCGATCATCCCCAAAAGCCGCTGGCGATATCACATGGTCAACAAGTATCCCGATGCCGGACAGTGTCATCCGCTGGGGCGTAGCGTAACCCGCTGGGAAGCGGGCAAGAACATGCCCAATGACCGGCGTAACTTTGGGTATCTCTTCTGGCGTAAGCGCAACTGCGTCTTTCTGTAAGGAGTACAGTATGCTCGTGAGTAAAAAAAAGTATGACTTTCTGCTCGCCCGCTACGAACAGGCCGCCTCCCGTGCTGACCTGCTGGAGCGTCAGCAGGCAGAGCTGAACGGCGCGCTTAAGAAAAATGGCGGGCCGTTCAAATGTATTCTGGAGTGCCGGGAAGCGGCGATAGCGCTGTCATCGTCAGGTAGTGAACAGGTATGGCTGACACTGGAGCGTCTGGCGTTTGTGGACAGATGGATAAGCGGTCTGCTTCCGGTACTGAGACGGCAGATGTCAGTCCGGGAACGACGCATGTGGGAGGAGATGCTGGACATTCGTTCTGCGGATCGCGCCTACGGTATGGCACACCGCCCGTCACAGGAGGATACGCGATGAAACGAGTAATGGTATCGCTGGTCCTGCTTCTGGTCAGCGGAGTCGGAATGGCGAATGACCATACGGAGAGCCGTCAGTTTATCCATGAGCAGCTGCAACTGGACCGTCAGCGATTTCAGTCTCTGCAAACCCCGGAATTCCTGAAACAGACCCGTCCGGTGGCACCGCAGGAGCAGTCGTTTCTCGACGCGCAGGCACAGCAGTTCCGGCAATCCATGCAGCCCGGGGAACGCCCGGTGAATGCGGCCCTGGTGTTTGTGTCCTTCTCGATGCCGGCGGAGGAGTTGAAGCAGCGTGTAAAGGATGCGGCACAACTCAATATTCCGGTGGTTATCCGGGGAATGGTTAACGGCGATATGCGGGCGACGGCTAATGCCGTTGCCGGTCTTGTGAAAGAGAGCAATACCGGTGGGGTACAGATAGATCCGACGACGTTTCGTAAATACAACATTACCGCCGTGCCGGTGCTGGTTGTAGCCTGTGGTAATCAGGGTGAGAAAGTCGATCGTCTGCAGGGGGATCTTACGCTGCATCAGGCCCTGAAGCGGGTGGCAGAAGAGGGCGACTGTGCTGACACAGCCAGGAGCCTGCTTGGCGAGGGGGGGGAATGAAACGATACCTTCCTTTACTGATGCTGGCGGCATCTTTCTGCCTGGTACAGCCGCTTGTCGCAAATGAGCAGTTTAACCAGGGAATGAATCTGAGTAGCCAGAATAAGGGACAGGGGGCCAGTGCCATTCAGGGGTTTAATCCTGCGGAGGTCATCCCGGGTTATACCAACTCCCCTCCTGAAAGCGGGTATTACGGTGGCGTGACCTCCTCTGGCGTCGATATGACCGCCCCGGGTTCAGCAGCGCTGAACACATCTGAAGCGGGTAAAATAATCACGGAGTCCATTCTCAATACGCCGCCGGATAACAAGCCGTCGCTGGATGCGCCGTTTATTTCAGAAGGGCTGGCCATGAAGGATAAGGCGGAGGCCATTACCGGTGGTGGATTTGATGGTTGTGTGGATCAGGTTGCTGGCTTCACGGAAATCACCACACACCAGTGCCTGCGGGACACGAAAATTGAACAGTACTGTACCCGTACAGCGACCATCAGTGGGTACTATGAGGATACGACAGAAATCAAACAGATAGTGATTGAATCTTCCTCGATTCGGTTCACTGAAAAGAACAATTCTTTTTCTGGTGAATTTAAGGTCAGCACTGGAGGGAAAGTGATCGCTGCCAGCGCGGTTTACTCCTGGAATAAGAAACTTGCTTACGGCAACGATCACTGGTTCATGAGAGTGACCACGCCATTTGGTTTAATTTCAATGGATGATTCTGAGGGGAGCGTCACGCTGAGTTCCGGGCTGAATATAACAGATGGGCAGTCATTGCCGTTTTCCATAACGAATAGACGCAACAAACCTACAGTGTCTTCCATCTGGTATAGCTCAAATATGAAGTACCGTTTCACCATTACGCTGACGATTCAGGTTCCTTCCAGAAAATGGGTACCTGAGGTTGTCTGGACAGAAAGCTGCCCGTTCAGCAAGTCTGAAGGTGCAATGACCGGATCTCAGTGTGTAGAGCCAGGAGGCACCCGGACCGTCGTTGTTGACGGAAAAACCTACAGCATCCACCAGGACTGCTGGAAGTGGCAGGACACATATCTGACACAGACCGAAACTGAGGGAAGCTGCGGTGAGTATATGAAGAACCCTGCCTGTACGGTTGTACGAAGTCAGTGTGCCGATACGGTGGATGGTTTTTGTGTCAGCCAGCAGGTCACCTACTCCTGTGAGCGTAAAAAAGAGGGAAACGGCCAGATTTGCGGCGGGGAGTTCTTCTGCAAAGACGGCAGTTGTGCCCAGGCGCAGACAGGGACCAGCAATATGTTTGGTCAGGCAGTGTCAGCGCTGGCGGCAGTGGCTGCTGCCGGAGAGGATGTGGCGGAACTGAACGGCGAGAATGTCAGGGCATTCACTGGCGAAGCCAAATCCTGCAAGAAGTTTGCTGCCGGGTTTAACAATTGCTGTAAGGATTCTGGCTGGGGCCAGGATATCGGGCTGTCCAGTTGCAGCAGTGATGAAAAGGCACTGGGTAAGGCTAAAGAGAAAAAACTGACGGTCTATGTAGGGGAATACTGCAGCAAAAAAGTGCTGGGGGTATGTCTGGAGAAGAAACGCGGGTACTGCGTGTTTGACTCCAAACTGGCACGCATTGTCCAGGAGCAGGGACGCCGTGGACAGCTGGGCATTGGTTTCGGCAGTGGCAAATCTCCGGACTGTCGGGGCATCACGGTGGATGAACTGCAGAAGCTGGACTTTGGTGTGATGAATTTCAGCGATTTCTATGATGATCTTAATGCCGGCAGCGATATCCCGGAAGACCAGGCCTTGCTGAAGAAAGCACAGGACATTATTGCTGAAAAGATGAAGGAGAACGCGCCATGAGAGCTGTCGCCGGTGTGCTTGTTCTTCTTGCCACTGCATCACTGCATGCGGCTCCCGACGATGTACTGGTCCCCAACTATGCCCGGGAAGAAGGCTGGCAGTGGTACAACCCGAATGCGGAAGAGATTCAACCGGAGCCTGCGCCAGAGCCGACCCTTCGGGAACGTCTGGCCAGTATGACGCCATCTGAGCAGAAAAAGGTCCTGCAGCAGGCGACCCGTGAAGCGCTGGATACGGCCATTCTGTATCCGTCTGCGGAGAACTTCCGCCGTTTTATGATACTCCAGAATTTCTGGACTGACCGGGCGACAGATTTTACCCAGACATCAAAGCTGGCGCGCCTGAAATATCCGGAACTCGACTACAACGTGAAACGTAGTCACTACAACGGTTCTGTGGAAGCGCGTCTTACCGAAGAGAGAAAGGTTCAGAATGCGGTCATCCGTCAGGTGGCACAGCGCTATGGCCTGTTCTTCTTCTACCGGGGGAATAATGCCGTCGACAACCTGATGGCCGGTGTCATCCGCGCGTTCTGCGAAGACCGGGGCATTACACTTATGGCCGTGAGTGTGGACGGTAAAATCAGCGACCAGCTGCCGCAGAGCCGTCCGGACAGCGGGCAGGCTGAGCAGATGCGCGCCACACATTTCCCCGCGACCTTCCTGGTCGATCCGAAAACGCACCAGTGGCAGCCTCTTGCATGGGGATTTATGAGCCACGATGACCTGGACCGCCAGATGGTCAACGTTCTTACCCATTTTAAACCTGACTACTGATAACGCCTGTTCTGAGGTAATTCATGCTTATTCTCGTATTGCGAACCGCCATTCTGATGGCGGCGATGCTGTCCGGCTGTCTGCAGGCAGGGACACTGGATGATATTCGTGCACTGGAAGCTGGGAAAAACGGACATAGCGCACCTGCACTGGATGGATTGCGTCTTCCTGAGAGCAACACACCACCGTCACCAGGACTCAGTGAAAAGACGTCGCCCGTCTGGTATCCGCTGAGTGACGGGCGGCGGGTGGATTTGCAGGACTGGAAACTGGTGCTGTTTATGCAGTCGACCTGTCAATACTGTCGCCAGTTTGCGCCGGTACTGAAGTCACTGTCGCAGCAGAGTGGTCTCAGTGTCTTCCCTGTAAGCCTTGACGGAAAAGGTGATGTCGAATTTCCCGATGTACTTCCGGCCACACCGGATGTGATGGTGGAGTTTTTCCAGAGTGGCGTGCCGGTAGCCACCCCAACCACTTTTCTGACCAACGTTAATACGATGGAAACCTGGCCTCTGCTGCAGGGTGCTGCAGAGGCCGGAGAGGTCCGTAAACGTCTCGATGACGTGTTCCGTATGACCCTGGACCGTCAGGCCGGTAAATCCCTTCAGGCTCATTCTCAGGAATAACAATAATGCGACTGAAACCGCTTTGCCTGGCGTTTACGCTGGGCCTGTACAGTGCAGGAACGGCACAGGCCGGGCTGCAGGATGACATGAATTCGTTTTTCAACAATATGAGTTATGCCAGTAACTCCACCTCGGCGAAAGCCTGGCAGGGACAGGCGGCACGCTATGTAACCGGCGGTTCGTTCTATGCCCGCACAGGAAACAAAAATATCCAGCTGATATCCATCAGCCTGCCGTCCATCAACGCCGGATGTGGCGGGATTGATGTCTATCTTGGATCTTTCTCCTTTATTAACTCCGACCAGATTATGGCGTTTGTGAAACAGACGATGGCCAACGCGGCGGGGTACTTTTTCGACCTTGCACTGGAAACTACCGTGCCTGAGCTGAAAGCGGCAAAAGACTTCCTGCAGAAGATGGCTGCTGACCTTAACCGTTTCAATATGTCCAGCTGCCAGGCGGCAAAAGCGATGGTCGACAGCGTGGCGTCACTGTGGGGGGAAAGTCAGCAGAACGTCTGTCAGTCTGTCGCCGGTCAGAATAACGTGTTCTCGGACTGGGTCTCCTCCCGTCAGGGTTGCACATCCGGCGGGAAATACGAAAGCGTCACGAACAAGGCCACCGGCGCAGAAAAAGACCAGGTCCTGAAGGATATTAACCTGATGTGGGATGCTCTCAGCAACAGTACGCTCAGCAGCAATGCAGAGCTGCGCCAGTTTGCCATGAGCATCAGCGGTTCGGTGATTTTCGGCAGTAACGGAGAAATGCGTATCCTGTCTTCACTGGCGTCAGACCGCAGTCTGCTGAGTGCGATGATGAGTGGTGGCAGCGCCAAAGTGTACGTCTGTGATAACCAGAACAAGTGTCTGTCACCCTCCCTGAATAACGTGACCATTTCGGAGTCAAAGTCGTTGATCCGCATGGTAGAGGACACGCTGACAAGCATAGAAAATAAAGCCATCACGGACACACCGTTGACGGATAAAGAGAAGCAGTTCATCAACAGCACCTCCATCCCCATCCTGTCATGGATAGTGGACCAGTCATCACTGAGCGTCTCGCAGTCCCTGTTTGCCCAGCTGACGGATTACATCGCCGTCGACATTTACCTGCAGTATCTGGAGGCCGTCATGAAGGTGGTTAATGGCTCACTGGCCACCAAAGACTATCCGGGTGCCAATATGAATGAACTGAAAAATGGCCTGGCAGATGCACGCCAGGCTCTCAACTCACTGCGAATGGAGGTTCAGATTAAGGAAAATGCGCTTATTTCCGCACAACAGCAAATCCGCTTTATCCGCCAGCAGCTCTCCTCAAAGATGAGCGATCGCGTGCTGGGTAACTACCAGTTCAGCAGAGTGAATTAATATGGCCATTGATACCATTTACACGATTGCCGGTGGTGCGTGGTTTCAGGATACGCTCAATGGCGTGGCATCGTTTCTCGACAGCCGTGCGGGCGATGCGCTGATTGCGATGGCCACCGCCGTGTCAGTCATTGTCGGCGCTGCAACTTATATCCGGACCCGTAATATTATGGATCTGGTCAAGTGGGCCGGGTTTTATGTTCTGGTCATTGCCGTTTTGATTGGCGATAAACGAAGCGTTCAGATTATTGACCTGTCTGAACCGGCCCGGATTTATCAGGTGGATAATGTTCCTGCAGGCCTGGCTGCGCCCGCCAGTATGATTACCCGGATCGGTGCCGGTATGGCACAGACGTACGATACCATTTTTGCCCGCCCTGACGCGCTGACCTACAGTAAAACCGGGATGCTTTTTGGTGCGCAGCTGGCTGCAGGGAGCAGTGATTTCCGGTTCTCTGAGCCGGAGATTCAGCGCATGTTCTCGGATTATGTTCATAACTGCGTGGTGGGTGACATCATGCTGAACAACAAGTACACCATCGGGGAGCTGATGAATGCGGCCGACCCCTATGCACTGATATTCAGCCGTCCGAGTCCGCTGCGTGGGCTCTACGACAAAAATCGTAATTTCCTGACCTGTGAACAGGCTGCCACCAGAATTAATACGGACTCCGGTGATATTTCCGGGGCGAATACGTCACCTTTTCTTCAACAGATCCTGAATACGCTGCACGGCTTCACTGACCAGGTATTTGGTCAGACGAACGGGGCGCAATCGGCGCTGTTTACTGAAATGCTGGGTGACAGCTATAACTATTTTCATCGTACTTCCCTGACATCCACGGAGATCATCCGAAAGAATGTGATAATGAACGGCCTGCGCAGCGGACTGGAGAGTTTTTCCGCACTGAGCGGGGATACGGCGGGACTGGTGAATGTGGCCACGCAGACCTCAATGGCAAAAATGCGGCTGTCGCAGGCGACCAGTGCGTCCATTGCGGCTAACACACTACCGGTTATGTACAGCGTACTGTTGGGCATGACAATAGCGCTTTTCCCTGTACTGATTGTGCTTGCGGTGGTGAGTTCCCTGTCGTGGACCATTATTAAAGGCTATGTCTATACCATCGCCTATCTGCAAATGTGGCCCATCCTGTTCTCCATCCTGAACCATGCCATGAACTTCTATCTGCAGGGTAAGCTCAGTGGTACGGCAGTAACGCTGGCTAATTTTGACCAGGTACAGAATACCTACTCGGATATTGGCACAACCGCCGGCTGGCTGGCGCTGTCCATCCCGTTCATCGCTTACGGGATGGTAAAAGGGCTGGGGCAGGTGGTATCGCAGGCGGGGAACTATCTGGGGCAGACCCTGCAGTCTGCCTCCACGCAATCCTCGTCTCAGGCCATTGACGGTAACTGGCACTTCAACAATATGACGACCGGGAACGTACAGGGTAACAAGTGGGATACAAACTACAGCCATCGTGAAGGCCATATGAGCAGTCAGCTGGAGAGCGGGGCGATGAAAACGCTGACGAGCTCCGGGCAGTCGGTCTACAACACCACAGATGCGATTTCAAAACTGCCGGTCGATATTGCACTGGGTAAAACCGCAACGAGCAGCTGGCAGCAGCAACAGCGTGATGCCATGAGCGAAGCGCAAAGCCTCACTAACAGCCTGTCGCAGACATCCAGCCTGGCCGCGTCGCAGATGAGCCAGTGGAGTCAGCAGCGGGGCAACAGCGACACCACCGTGGCGGGCAGTGACATCTCGAGCAGCAGCAATCTGACCAAAGCGCTGAATACCATTCAGTCGATTGGTAACCGCTATGCCCGCGATGAAAATGTCAGTCTGGCTGAAGCCGTGAGAGAAGCCGCGACAAAAAGTCAGGATATGAGTTTTGGTGCAGGTGGAAGCGCCCAGGTTTCATTTGATACAGACCGTCACATTCTCGGTAAAATTGGCGGGCTGGCAACAGGACTTAAAGGTTCTGCTGAAGGGCATCTCAAGACGGATTATACAGGCCGAAGTGGCTCCTCGCACGGGACCAGTTCCGATCTGACCCGGCAGGGCGGGACCAGTAAAGGGTTCAGTGCTCAGGAGCTTAAAGATTTTCGCGATGCAATGGATGTGGTGGCCTCCAGCCGTGTCACTGACAGTGGTAGTCATACAGACAATGAGTCAGCTTCCCTGGCCAGCCAGTTGTCGTCCACCTTCTCCAGCCTGAAGAGTCAGGCGTCACAATATAATGATGCCGTTACCCGTAGCCATGAGTATGCCCAGCTGGCCACCTATGCAGAGAACAACAGCGCTAACATTAACCAGAACTACTCGCAGGAGTTTGTCGGGTATGTCACCAGCCAGCGTCCGGGAGAGGCTGACCAGCTGCTTTCTGACACTGCCAGCCCGGAAGTGCGGGCAGAACGCGAAAGACTGGTACAGGCCTTTGTGGAAGAGCGCATGAAGCCGCAGTTGTTACAGCAATTTGAGCAGAACAAAGCTCGTACCGGAGAGGGAATGGGGAGTGTGTCTTCTTCCTCTGGTGGCGGTGATCTGGAAAGTGAATATCAGGTGCAGCAAATGCAAATGGAATACAGGGCCAACGAAAGCGGCGTGAGACAACAGGGCGATGTCAGTGGTGATGTGGCTGACAGACGTCGTCACGCTGAATCGCAGGTCCATGATGAAAAAAATACTGTGATCTCATCCGGCAATATACCGAAGGAAGAATACAACCGCTTGCAGAGTGAGCATGAACAGGGTAATAAGAATTTCAATGTAGCAAAGGCAGCGGAGAATGAACGGCAAACAACATTACCTGATGAACATAAAGGTAAATATAGTCTTGATAAAGTGATGGATGAGATGAAGAAAAATAATCAGTGAGGAGAGCATGAAGCGTAGCGAGGTGGAGAAGGATGTTTTTTTTATCCTTGAATCTCTTAAAGAAAAGGATTATGAGATACCATCGAACAAAAGGATATTGGGTGTTTTGTTTAGAAAAATATGGCTGGTATATGTATTACAGTTAATCATGGTAACTCTTGACTGTTACTTGTATTTTTCTGATGAGGGTGACATTCCCTATTTTTTTCATAAGTTCATGGGGTTGTTGTTACTTTCATCTGGATCTATGCTGTTTTTTACGCTGGCTTTTGTAGGCAGTATGTATAGTCCTGTTAGCATGTCTCTAGTGATAGGTAAGGAGGTAATGGAAAAATCAGTGTTAATGCAGGTTCTGTCTAAAAAAATTAGATTTTATAGCAAATTTCTTTTGCTATTTAATACGCTGATTGGTCTGTTCTTTCTGTACTTTCATGAGGCGGCCGTTGTAGCATTAGGTTTATCGTGGTTTGGGTCATTTATTTTCTGTGTGATTATTCTTCAAGGTTCCATGTCTAGATATATGACGCCGTCGGCGATAGATACCATTGCTAAAATTAAGACGATTATTTCATCGGGTACTAAATAATTTGTATCCGATCACGTTGGAGACTTCATTATCTTGAACGATAAGCTTTTTTAGATATATTAGAAAATGCTTGTCAGGAGACAGCGATTACTAATCTATAAAGGTATGGGAGGAGCCATGCCCAGTTTTAAATGGAAGATAATATGAAGAAAAACATGAAGCTAATGGCAATGACTGCCGTACTATCCTCTGTGTTAGTCCTCTCTGGTTGTGGCGCGATGAACACAGCAATCAAGAAACGTAATCTTGAAGTGAAAACCCAGATGAGTGAAACCATCTGGCTTGAACCGTCCTCGCAGAAAACCGTATATCTTCAGATAAAGAATACCTCCGACAAAGACATGTCCGGTCTGCAGGCGAAAGTGACTAAGGCGCTTCAGGATAAAGGGTATACTGTGACATCCGCGCCGGACAGCGCGTATTACTGGATACAGGCCAATGTCCTCAAAGCCGATAAAATGGATCTGCGCACAGCCCAGGGATTCCTGAGTCAGGGGTATCAGGGGGCAGCAATGGGAGCTGCGTTAGGGGCAGGTATTACGGCCTATAACTCCAACTCTGCGGGGGCGACATTAGGTGTGGGGCTTGCTGCCGGTCTCGTGGGTATGGCCGCTGATGCGATGATTGAAGATATTAACTACACCATGGTCACAGATATTCAGATTTCTGAAAAAACGAATGCCACTGTCCAGACCGATAATGTAGCTGCGCTGAAACAAGGAACATCCGGATATAAGGTTCAGACCAGTACGCAGACAGGCAATCAGCATAAATACCAGACGCGTATTGTCTCTTCCGCTAATAAAGTTAATCTCAAATTTGAAGAAGCCAAACCCGTTCTTGAAGATCAACTGGCGAAATCAGTTGCTAATATCCTGTAAGACTTTCCGGGTGGCCAGTGGCCACCCGTATTAAAACGTTTCCCTGTTATTTTATTCTCTGACGCAATCAGAATTAACGCGTTCTGTTCGTGAAGGTTTCTTTCTGAAGTATCTTCACTAAGTATTATTCTCCGGAAAATATTATGAGCCTGAATCCTCGCGATTTAACGCAGGGCGGTCAGGTCGCTTTTATGCGCCTGAAAATGTTCCTGCAAATAAATAATCTGATTTCTTATTACGTTATCATGGGCACGGTGTTATTTGGTATTGCCGTTCTGCTGATGCGAATAAGCATCCAGAATCTGACCAACGGTATTATTTACTGGTTTGTCCGGATGATTTCACCTTTTACGGAAAAAATGGTGAGTCAGCCTGTCTATACCATCCGTTATTACGAACATAAGCTGCAGTACAGTGCACGTCAGATACTGAATGATGATTACACCGTATATTGCGGTCAGTTGCTGAAGCAGGAGCTGATTATTGCTGGTTGCGCCGCGCTGCTGGTCGCCTTTGTGGCCACATTCGCCGTGTACTGGTATATCGGGCGCACCGGTCGCCAGCAGAGTGAGGATGAAATCATCGGGGGCCGCGCTCTCAGTGAGTCACCAAAAGACGTTGCCCGGATGATGAAAAAACGTGGGGAAGCATCCGATATCCGCATCGATGACCTGCCGCTGAAGCTGGATTCTGAGATACAGAATATGTCCATGCACGGTACTGTATCGACCGGTAAGTCCACTCTGATGCGCAAGATTATGAAGCAACTGCGCGACAGGGGGGACCTGGTCATTATCTACGACAAGGGCTGTACGTTCATTGAGGATTTCTACGATGAATCCCGGGATAAAGTGCTTAATGCGCTGGATGCCCGTTGCCCCAACTGGGATTTGTGGGAAGAGTGCCGTACGATTTCCGAACTGGAGAATGCCAGTGCAACCTTGATCCCGGCCAGCAGTGGTGAAGATCCGTTCTGGCAGGGCAGTGCGCGTACCATCTTTGCGGAAGGCGCAGAACGCATGCGCAGGGATGAAGACCGCAGCTACAATAAATTCCTGCGCACTCTGCTGGCTATTCAGCTTGATCAACTGAGAACGTTTCTTGCCGGCACGCCCGCTTCCACCCTGGTTGACGGTAAGATTGAGAAGACCGCCATTTCCATCCGCAGCGTGCTGACTAACTACGTCAAGGCGATGCGTTATCTGCAGGGTATCGACAGGCCCGGACGCGAAAAGTTTACCATCCGGGAATGGATGAAGGGCCAGGCCGATAAATCGAAAAATGGCTGGCTCTTTATTACCTCCGACGAACAGAACCATGAGTCTCTTAAGCCATTGATTTCACTGTGGCTAAGTATTGCAGCCACCAGTCTGCTGGCGATGGGGCCAAACCGCCAGCGACGTGTCTGGTTTTTTTATGACGAACTGGCTTCTTTGCACAAATTACCGACTCTGCCACGAATTATTTCGGAGGCGCGTAAGTTTGGCGGCTGTTTTGTCCTGGGCTTCCAGAGCTTCGCACAGCTGGAAGAAATTTACGGCCCGAAAGCGGCGGCGGCGCTGTTTGACCTGCTGAATACCAAATTCTTCTTCCGCTCCCCGAGCGCCCAGATTGCGAAGTTTGTGGAGGAAGATATCGGTGAAACCTGGCGAAAAAAATTCAGTGAACAGACCAGCTTTGGTCATGAACAGGTGCGTGACGGGATTTCTTTTGGCAAGGAAGAAGAACGCGTCAGTATTGTCAGCTACTCCGATGTGCAGTCCCTGAACGACCTGCAGTGTTTTGTCACCCTGCCGGGAAGTTATCCGGTGGTGAAACTGACAATGAAGTATGAGGCGATGCCCAAAGTGGCTGACTCGCTGTTGTTGCGTGATGTACAGACCAGTCTGGATCAGATGCTTGAAGATGAAATTACCCGTCGCACTGAAGAAGAGAGGCATAAGTTTGCCGGCCTGTTCGAAGGGGCGTCGTTAATTCAGGCTGTTCCGGAGAGTAATCTGTCGAATACGCCCCCTCCTTCTGCCGGCCGGGTGGCTGCTGTTCTTGCGGAAACGAACACACCTCCTGAGACGCGCACATTACAGACAGAAAACGCTGCCGGCGATGCAGATACCAAAAACACGGGATCCACTGCTGTTGCAGCGGAAGGTGGCTCCACCTCCACCGGAGGAACTGAGCGGGATATTGAACAGGATTTACCTAAGGACGTTCCTCCGGGTCTGAACAGCGATGGTGAGGTGGTGGATTCCGAAGCGTATGAGGACTGGGTTCAGGCTTCACATCAGACCCGCGATATGACCCGCAGGGAAGAGGTCAACATCAATCATGCGACAGATAAAGCGCGTGATTTTGATGACGACAGGGAGGTGTTCTGATGCTCTCCATTTCTTCCATTAAAGGTGATGCGGGCTACTACAGTCATGAAGACAACTACTACGCCAGCGGTTCACTGGACTCCCGCTGGATGGGGGAGGGTGCGGAGAAACTGGGACTGAAGGGGGAAGTCGCCAGCGCCGATATGGATGCTGTGCGTCAGGGTAAACTTCCGGACGGTTCAGATCTCTCCCGTATGGTAAATGGTGTGAATAAGCACCGCAGCGGCTACGACCTGACGTTTTCTGCCCCCAAAAGTGTCTCCGTCATGGCGCTGGTCGGGGAAGACCGACGCTTTATTGAGGCGCATAACCGGGCTGTAGCGGTGGTGATGCAGGAGGTTGAGAAGCTGGTCAGCGCGCGCATTACAGAAGAGGGGAAAACGGAAACAGTACTGACCGGCAACATGGTGGCCGCACTCTATAACCATGATACGTCCCGTGACCTCGATCCGCAGTTGCATACCCACGCTCTGGTCTTTAACGCCACGTTTGCCGGTGAAAAATGGCGGTCGCTGGCCAGTGATACGCGCATGAAAACGGGTTTCTCCGAGAATCTGTATGCCACCAAGATAGCGCTGGGAAACCTGTATCGTTCTGCTTTACGTGAAGACGTTGAGTCGATGGGATTTGAAACTGTTGCGGCCGGAAAGAATGGTCTGTGGGAGCTGAAGGATGTCCCTGTCGATGTTTTTTCCTCACGTAGTCAGACTATCCGGGAGGCCGCCGGCCCGGACGCGTCTGCCAAATCCCGCGACGTTGCCGCGCTCGATACCCGTCAGGCCAAAGCCTGGGCCGACCCGGAGCTGCTGAAAGCTGACTGGCGCCGGCGGCTGGCCGATGAAAAATTTGATATCGATGGCTACATCAGACAGGCGCAGGCGCGCGTGGAGGTTCCTGGTGCTGTTGCAGGTGGACATAGCGGTATACATGCACCGGACCTGTCGGGAGGCGCGTCTTCCGGCGAGATTGCTGACGAGCAGGTGCGGAAAGCTGTCAGCGACACGATTTCGGCGTTGTCGGAGAAAAAGGTCCAGTTCACCTGGTCGGAGATGCTGGCCGGTACGGTCAACCGTCTGCCTTCCGCACCCGGTCTGTTTGAGCAGGCCCGGGCCGGCATCGATGCCGCGATTGAAGGGCAGCGTCTTATCCCTCTGGACCGTGAGAAGGGGATATTCACCTCTGATATCCACCTGCTGAATGAACTCAGCGTCCATCAGCTGGCGCGCACGGCCATTCAGGAACAGACCGTGCTGCTCTTTCCTGAACGGGCACAGGAACGCGATATACCGGCAGGTGATGCTGTCTCTGTTCTGACGCAGGACAAAAGCCCGGTGGCCATTCTCAGTGGTCGCGGAGGCGCGCAGGCCCTGCGTGAGCGCACGGAAGACGTGGCCATGATGGCCCGTTCACAGGGCCGTGAGGTGATGGTGATTGCAGCCGACGGTCGCAGTGGCCAGTTTATGTCAGAAAGTCCGCATCTGGCAGGCCATGTGATGCTGCGCTCGCAGATGAACGCTGACACCGTATTGCCGGTGCAGGGAACGGTCATCGTTGACCGCGCGGAGCGGCTGTCGCTGAAAGAGACGGTGCTGCTGCAGGAAAAGGCGCTCAGCGCCGGGGCGCAGCTGATTTTTATGGATACGGAGAACCGGCAGGGAACGGGGAATGCCCTGTCTGTGCTGAAAGAAGCCGGTATTCCGCAGTACCGGTTTTATAGCACCCAACTACCGGAGGTGCGACTGGTCAGCGAGGCGGACAAGCGAAGCCGTTACAGCCAGCTGGCACAGGACTATGTGCGCCTGTCGGCGGAAGGGCGGGATGTGGTGGCCCAGGTGACCGGTGCCCGGGAGCAGCAGCAACTGACGGATATCATTCGCGAGTCACGGCGTGAGGCCGGAGAACTGGGCAGGGAGCAGATGACAATCCGGGTGCTGGAGCCTGTGTGGCTGGACAGCAAAACCCGTCATCAGCGCGATAATTACCGCGCCGGGATGGTGATGGAACAGTGGGATGCTGAGAAGAAAATGATGACACGTCACACCATTGACCGTGTGGCTGAGGCCACCAACAGCCTGGTTCTGCTGGGAGAAGACGGCAGTCGCCTGACGCTGAAGGTCTCGCAGCTTGACGGAAGCTGGAGCCTGTACCGCAGCCGGACGCTGGCAGTTTCAGAGGGGGACCGCGTCAGGGCGCTGGGTCGTGAGCTGAAGGGGGCCATCAAAGCGAAGGAGCCGTTCACGGTGACTGCTCTGGAAAACGGTGCGATACGGTTGCGCAGTGGCGACCGGGAGCTGCGCCTGCCCACTGAGCGGGCCGTGAAGCTGGCCCATGATTATGTGGAGGGGACCGGTGCCGGAACGAGTGCTTCCCGGACAGTGCTGGCCGCGGTCGGGCCACGAAGTCTGAATAAACAGGTCCTGAACGCGCTGGCGCAGAGCGGCGGTGACATCCGGATTTATACGCCACTGGAGGCCGGGCAGGCCGCGCGTAAAGTGGAGAATGTGTCTTCTGTCCGGCTTGCCAGTGACCAGGTCCGCCAGTCGACCGGCGAGACAAATCTGGATACCGCCATACAGGCCAGCCGGGAGCGCCTGATGTCGGATGCAGAGCAGGCGGTGAATCTGGCCATCCCGCGTGCACAGCAGGGACAGGTGTATCTCAGCGAAATCGCCCTGCTGTCAGAGGCGGTAAAATCCGGCCAGCCGCTGGCTGATGTCCGGACAGAAATCGCCCGGCAGGTGAGCAGCGGGGCGCTGATTCAGCTGGATTCGGTTTCCAGGGTGGGAAACAGGGTGCTTGTTCCGCGTGTGGCGTATGAGATGGAAAAGAGCATCATCCGCCATATTGCCGAGGGTAAGGATGCCGTTCAGCCCCTGATGGCGCTGACGCCTGCGTCTGTACTGGCCGGTTTGACGGCCGGCCAGCGGGAGGCCACGCGGACAGTGCTGGAAAACACCGACCGCTTTATGGCCATTCAGGGCTACGCCGGGGTGGGGAAAACCACCCAGTTCCGGGCGGTGATGGGTGCCCTGAACACCCTGTCTGAATCCGTGCGCCCGCAGGTCATCGGCCTGGGACCCACGCACCGGGCTGTGCATGAGATGCGTGAGGCCGGGGTGGAGGCACGAACGCTCGCCAGTTTCCTGAGTGAAACCCGCCAGGCCATTCAGGCCGGGGAAACTCCTGACTTTCGCAACGTCCTGTTTCTGACTGATGAGAGCTCGATGGTGGGCAACCGTGATATGGCGGAGCTCTACCAGCTGGTTGCCGCCGGTGGCGGGCGAATGGTCTCCAGCGGGGACACCGCGCAGTTGCAGGCTGTCTCCACCGGGCAGCCGTTCCGTCTGGTACAACAGCGTAGCGCCATCGATACGGTGGTGATGCAGGAGATTGTCCGTCAGACCCCGGCGCTGCGCCCGGCAATTGAAAGCATTATCGCCGGGCAGGTGGAGACATCCCTTCGCCAGGTGGATGACGTCAGCCCACAGCAGGTCCCGCGTCAGGCCGGGGCATGGATACCAGAAAAGTCCGTTATGGAAATCCGCGAGTCGAAAAAAGGCCAGGAACAGGACAATAACGTTGCAGGTGAACAGACGCAGACTCCTGAGCAGTTGTCACCGGCGCGTACCGACATCATTGCAGCTATCCGGGATGACTGGATGGGGCGTACGCCGGAGGCACAGCAGCAGACGCTGATTATGGCTGAACTTAACGCCGACCGGCATGCCATTAACGAAGCCATTCATGCCGCCCGGCATGAGAAAGGTGATACCGGCGCAGAAGAACGTACGTTCACCGTGCTGGAGCCGCTACGGGTGCCGGACAACGCCCTGCGTGCGGCTGAAACCTTTGCGGAATACACCGGGGCGGTGGCGATGATGAATGAACGCTACTGGACGGTAGCAGACGTAAACCCACAGGACGGTGTGGTCACCCTGCGTAATACCGACGGTGAATCGGTTCTGATTTCACCGCAGCAGAACACTGCACAGGATATTTCCCTATTCACACCCCGCGAACTGACGGTCAGTCAGGGGGACCGGGTGCGCTTTACCCGCTCGGACACCGACCGCGGCTATGTGGCCAACAGTCTGTGGGAGGTGGCCGGGTTCACTGACGACGGGGCCATCCGCTTCCGCCAGGGAGAGCTGGAGAAAATCGTCGACCCGCAGGCCATGACGGAGGACCGTCATATTGACCTCGCCTACGCCCTGACGGTGTATGGCGTGCAGGGGGCCAGTGAACGTTTTGCCATTGCCCTGACCGGTACCGAAGGTGGCAGGAAAAGAATGGCGTCCCTGGAGTCCACTTATGTGACGCTGTCACGTGCGAAAGAGCATGTCCAGGTCTACACGGACAACCTAGAGGACTGGCAGCAACAGGTCCGGCAGTCTGACGGCGGCAAAACTGCCCACGACCTGCTGCACGAGAAAAGTGACCGCGAGTCCGACACCGGTAACCGTCTGCTGGCTACCGCATCGCGGCTGGATAAAACGGCGCTGGGCCGCCGGGTGCTGGCGGAAAACGGTCTGGAGGGTGAAACGATGGCCCGCTTTATCGCGGCAGGCAAAAAGTATCCGGCACCGTATGTGGCTCTTCCTGTGTGGAACCGACACGGAAAAGAAGCCGGGGCGCTGCTGACGGAAATTCGTATTGAGGATGATGGAATGCGCGTGGTGCTAAGCGAAGAGTCCCGGCTACGCGCTGGTGAAGATGCGCAGTTCGCCGGCCTGCAGGCCAGCCGTAACGGACAGACACTCATTGCTGATGATGCACAGACGGCGCTGCGCCTGGCACAGGAGAACCCGGAGAGTGGGGTGGTGATACGCCTGCACGGTGAAGAACGGTTGCTCAATGCAGCCCGCCTGACCGGGGGACGAATCACGGAGCCTGATGAGGTGGCACGGACGGTGCGCAGTGTGGCGGAGGCTGAATCGGTGGCGAAAGCGGAAGACCCCATTACGCTGCCTCCGGATGAGCAGCAGAAGCTGGCGGAGGCGCAGGAGAAAGCCGCCCGTGAGCTGGCGGAGCAGGCCCGGCGTGAACTGTTGTCGGTGGCACCGCAGAAAGATGAAGGCAAACGTGACCCGCTGTTATCTGCCGATGATGAACGTCGCCTGCGTGACAATTCAGAACGGGAAATCCGGGAGCTGGACGAGGCTGTCCGGGAGGCGGTTGCCGATGGTCGTGGTGCCCGCCAACAGGTACGTGAACAGATACTGCGTACTGAACGTGAGTGGGTGGTGAATATGCCGGAAAAAGAAATAGAGATGGAAAAGACACTCGGTGGCGACTGAGTCAGGGAGAGGAACGTATGTTTATTGCATTCATTATTATTGTCATTCTTCTGGGCGGATTTGTGCTTCTGCTCCGTCAGGCTGGTCGGGCAGGGCATCCACTTCTGCAATCGTTGCGGTCACGGGGGATTCGGCCTGGCACAGCAGAGCTGTTGTTGTGCAGCAGGCCATCATTTGTCAGTGCGGGCCGATTGATGACCGAACGGGAACAGTGCTTTCTGCGCCGGCTGGACAAGGTGACTGATACCCGTTGCTGGCGTCTGTGTCCGCAGGTCCGGGTGGCCGATATTGTCAGAGTGGCCCCCGACCGGAAGCCGGGCAGCCGGGAATGGTGGCAGTTATTTCGTCTGGTATCACAGTGGCACTGCGATGTGGTTATCACGGACCGCGCCGGTCGCATCATTGCAGCGGTTGAGCTGGACGACCGCTCTCATCAGGCACCGAAACGTCAGCGGCGTGACCTGCTGCTGGAAGAGGTGCTCAGACAGGCGGGTATTCCGCTGCTGCGTGGCGATAATGAACAGCAGCTGGCGGAGCGCGTCAGGTTACACCTTTGCGCACAACGTCCGGAGGCCGCTGCATGAATCAGGGTAAATCCGTTGCTGTACAACCAGTCAGGCCAGCCCTTAATTTCTCCGCGCTGCAGCGCGATGTTATCCGTATGGTGGCGTTTGTGGCGATGGTGGGGGACCACATAGCCACTGCCTTTCAGCTGGCTATGCCCTTCCTGAACATGGCCGGGCGCTGTGCATTCCCCCTGTTTGCGCTGGTCAGCGGCTGCAACATGGCGGGTAAAACCTTACGTCAGCACAGCCTTAACCGCCTGTGGCTGATGGCACTCCTGGCACAGCCGGGATACTGGCTGGCCTTCCGGGATGTCGGCCTTGCGTGGTGGCAACTGAATATCCTGTTCACCTTTGCTGTTGTCATGCAGGTGGCCCGTTTCCTGCAGTCGGTCACGGTGCTTAATGGTGCTGCCGCCTTTGTCTCCCTGGTGGGGTATCTGCCGCTTAGCTCTGCCAGTTACGGTATACCGGGTCTGCTGATGCTCGCCGGCGCGCTTCTTATCTGGCAGGTCCGGGACTCACTGCGGCCAGCCCTGTTTGCTTTCTGGCTGTTGCTGGTCGCCCTGCTTAATGCCCGACATGGTGATGTGATGACGCTTTCCGGTGTACTGCTGACGTTGACTGTGCTGTTTTGCGTGCATGGGCTGGTACCGGCTCCCGGACGACGCCTGCAGGCCGGACGGTGGTTTGCACCAGCGTATGCCCTCCATCTGCTGTGTATTGGTTTTATGGTCAGTGTTCTCTGACCTGTCTTTGATGTTGCTTCAATCAAACAAAAGGAATTCACATGAAAAATAAGCAAATCGCTTTATCTGCGGTTGTCTCCGCTTGCCTGTCATTAAGCGGACCGACGTTTGCTGCGCCTACAATTATTGAACCAGTTCAGACAATTATAGAACCAGACGGTTATAAAAACGTTCCGGTACACCAGACTCAGCAGGGAGAACAGGTGACGACCAACGTTCTTTTGCGTCAGATTCTGGCTGAGGTGATCAAGGCAAACAGCCAGAAAGAGGATAAACGCTGTAGCGATGGTGAGAAGCACTATTCTCCGGGCTACATCATCAGCACTGGCAAGCAAACGCTGCGCTGCGATATCAGCAGCGGCTATCCGGAGTGGGTGGAAGGAGGAACATTATGAGTTTCTTCAGCTACTTCCGTCTTCGCACCGCGCAGCAGGGACTTTGTGCCTCGTACAGTGTCCCGGTGGCGATATTTCTGACGACGGCTTTCTCTCCGTTCGGTACCTGGTCCGTTTCGTGGTTCTTTGTATATCTCATGACGCTGATGGCGCTGACATGGGGCGGGCTGGCGATCTATACGCGGGAAACTGACAGGGTTCGCCAACTTGCTGATTCACGAATGATCGCTGTTCGAAACAGCAAATGCGTCATTGTGGCCAGAATGAAACATCACGAGAAAGCCCGGATGGTCTGGGAGGTGCTGCAGGATGATGATGTTATCCGCCGCCAGCTACAGACATGGTGGCGTGGTATCAGTCGCTATCTGGTGCTGAGTTTCCGGTATTTGCCCGCGACGGTTCTGATGACAGCCCTCATCGTGTCCTGGCTGGAGCCAGATACGGGGGTGAAGATCGTCGAACAATTCAGGGAATGCCCGGCCGAAAGTGTGGTCCGTTGGGTAGCAGGGGGGCTGGCCTGTATGTATATGGTCACTGGCCTGGCGTGGGTGATATGCGACATTCTGATGAACCGGCTTCCGGTGAACTGCTTTCGTGAGGCATTTCTGGCGAAAGTGGAAGCGTATCGGCAACACGATGACGATACGTCCTTCTCTGGTACGGATGCGGCGGCTGAACATGCTGAACGCAGGGAGGGCGGAAAATGATTGTACCCGTTGATGTAAACCGTGATGAACACGGATACTGGACGCATCCTGCACTGACCCGCAGCGGCTGTGAAACTCCGGCAGAACTTCGGTACTGGCTGAGAACCCACGGACTGGAGTGCTTCGTGATGACCATGCGGGATGAGGCTCCTGAAGCCTTTGCTGCCGGATTTACTGACGAGGTACCGGATGCGCGCGGCTGGCTGCCGGAACCGCCGGATACTGATGGCTGGTTCCTGGGCTCTGTCCATGATACCGGCTACGGACCTGTCTGCTACTGGTTCCGTAATACCATAAAGGCCTGACGCCTCCGCAGGGCGTCGTTGTCCAACCCCGGCAATCGGGGAAAAGCGAGTTTCCCCCGATTCCGGCGTTTCTGAATAAATTTAGCTGCCAGAAAGGAGTGAACCCATGAGCTGGTTTAGCGATATATATGGTTTTGAGGAATCAACTTACGCCAGAACTCAGGCTAAATTCTGCATTGATGGTCCCCTGCTTCATACCAGGGGCCAGTCATCCCGTACCTTTCATGCCGGGATACTGACTATGCCGAGTCTGGCTGAATTACGGAAGGCCGTTTGTAGTCTGGAGGTAAGTGGAGGTGAAAGGATAAAGTTAAGTAGTTTGGTGGCCGACGCTTATGAACTTCATCGGTGGCCGGAGGCGAATCGCGCAATAATCCAGGTTGCCAGTCAGTTTAACCTCCTGGAAATGCCGAACGAGCACACGACACCGGAGAAGGGGATCACCAACTATCAGTACGATTATACGCAGGGTCCCTCATGTGCAATGGCCTGTGCCGCCGCTACGGTGTTTCGTAACTATCTGGTCCCGGTTGGATCGCAGAGGGGGCAGACTCAAACCTGTCAACTCAACGCTCTGGCGGACATGGACAGAGCCATTGGCATTGGGGGGATCCGGATGCAAAATGGCTACGCTCTTCTGCAACCGGATACGGTACTCGCCATCAGCAAACATATTGAGGCGATGGATGAACTTTCGCGTGATGGGGTGAGGCAGAATCTCCGCGTAGGGGTTCATTCTGACACGGAAGTGACAATTCCAGGTGTATCGAAGAACCAGCGCGTTACCCAGGTGCTTTGCTCTGCTTTACCTGTTGCTTATCACTACTCCCCACGAAAGGACTGGGCTCCTTTTGCGACTTTGGTGCTCGAGGCCTGCTACGAAGCAACTCTGCTGGCTGCGGTGCTAAATTATCACGACACAGGTAATCCCAGAGTCTATCTGACTCTGGTTGGTGGAGGCGCTTTCGGTAATGATCTCAGCTGGATCGTCTCTGCTCTTAGACGCGCTCTTAACCTGGTCAGTCATCATCCGCTTGATGTGCGTTTGGTGAATAATCGTAAGGTTCCTGTAGAGATAGAGTCGTTGATCCGGGAATTTGGAAGTCGGTCGACTGGCTGACGCCTCCGTATGGTGGAGTTATCCAACCTGAGTAACGGGAAAAAAGTTAGTCTTCCCCGCTCCCAGCGTTTTTGGAGTCAGTTTGGGAAACGGAAATTTTTGTGAAGCGCATTATTTAACCAATAGCGAAGCGTAACAGATTGATTTTGCATCAGAGGCTATCGCTTTAAAGTCGTTGCCGAAAATAAAGCGAGATTAACTTTATAAAAAAGAAAGGTTGAAAACAAATAATGGCGTTTATTTCCATGACAAGACAGAAAGCACCATTCAGATACAAAAGTAGTACCCGGTTATCGATAAGACGAACTGGCTCAGGCTCTGCCGGATGTTATGTGACGGTTGCCGTTCGGGGTAAGCGGGAGTTTATTATGGCGGAGCTCGATTCGGAAGTCCGGAAAGTCAGACTGAAACTGACGGACTCGTATGAAGAAGGGGTAAAACTGTCTTCTGGTACGTTTACGCTTCCGGCCAGATTCTGCCAGGAAATACTGCCTGATAATGCCAGGAGTATCACCATTCCTCTGGAAAAAAGCGATGATGACTGGTGGTACGGGAGTTATTAAACTTTAGTCCGAGTGTCAGATTACCGGGCATTTTACCTGCCACAGGGCGTGGTCAGTGAACTGTCCGGGCCGAGTGGTTATTATGCCTGCCGCTAATCAGTCACAGACATAAACCGTAGTTAATCATCTTACAGGACGAATCTGTCCTGACGGATTCGTCCTGTCTTATGGGATACAGTGGGGGGGGCAAAAATTGTCTGACGCCTTCGCGTTGCTCAGTTGTCCAACCCCGGAAACGGGAAAAAGCAAGTTTTCCCCGCTTCCGGCGTTTCCAATAACGGAAGTAAGCTGCCGGGCGGGGACGGAAGTATTAGGCATTTCAGGGGCAGACACCTGGCATGTCAAAAACAGCCGGTCCCGCCCGGGGCCGGCATCCTGGTTAATAAGGCATTTCCAGCTTTTCAGCCATTTCATCATCAAAATCACATTAAACGGTCGTAATCAGACATGATTTGTGCGCCAACACAGATCATCGTCACAACTTTCAAGTCGCTGATTTCAAAAAACTGTAGTATCCTCTGCGAAACGATCCCTGTTTGAGAATTGAGGAGGCGAGATGTCGCAGACAGAAAATGCAGTGACTTCCTCATCTGGCGCAAAACGAGCATACAGAAAGGGTAAACCTTTGAGTGAAGCAGAGCGACAGAGAGCAGCTTCTGCGCGCAAACGATCTGTATGTAAAGAGATCAAGGTTTTCGTCAGACCAGAACTGAAAAACTACCTTACCAGTTTGTGTGCAGAGGAAGGTGTAACTCAGGCAGAGTTGATAGAAAGGCTTATCGAAAAAGAGGCCTGTCACAGGAATATGGCGTGATGGGATCACATTCTTGCTAGTTTTTTCTGTCAGTGCTAGATTACTGATCGTTTAAGGAATTTTGTGGTTGGCCACGCCGTAAGGTGGCAGGGAACTGGCTTCTGATGTGGGTTTACAGGAGCCAGAAAAGCGAAAACCCCGATAATCTTCTCTAACTTTGGCGAGTACAGAAAGATTACCGGGGCTAACAAGAAACTGCATAGAAGCTGTTGCTCTATGCGGGGAGTATAGTTATATGCCCGGAAAAGTTCAAGACTTCTTTCTGTGCTCACTCTTTCTGCGCAACATAAGTGCAGGAAGGTGTGGCTGAAAGATACACCCCTCAAAAACACTGGAGTCAGCTTCCGGCTGAAGAGCAAATCCGTTTCTGGGAAGAATATGAGGCGGGAAGGGCTACCTCTTTCCTGGTTGAGCCAGAAAGGAAGCGCACGAAGCGCCGTCGTGGCGAGCACTCCACCAAACCCAAATGTGAAAATCCGTCCTGGTATCGTCCTGCGCGCTATAAGGCGCTGAGCGGGCAGCTCGGGCACGCCTATCACCGTCTGGTGAAAAAGGACCCGGTGACCGGCGAGCATAGCCTGCGCATGCGCATGTCGCGGCATCCTTTTTATGTGCAGAAACGGACGTTCGTCGGTCGCAAATATGCTTTCCGGCCGGAAAAACAACGCCTCCTCGATGCCATCTGGCCGGTTCTGGTCAGCTTCAGTGATGCGGGCACACATACCGTAGGCATGAGTGTTTCCCGTCTGGCCAGAGAAATCAGCCCGAAAGACAGCAAGGGGAAGGTTATTCCGGAACTGGAAGTGACGGTCTCCCGCCTTTCCCGTTTGCTGGCCGAACAGGTACGCTTTGGTGTGCTGGGTGTTTCAGAGGAAACCCTGTGGGACCGTGAAACCCGCCAGCGTCTGCCACGTTACGTCTGGATAACACCGGCAGGCTGGCAGATGCTGGGCGTCGACATGGTAAAACTTCACGAACAGCAGCAGAAACGACTGCGTGAAAGTGAAATCCGCCAGCAGCTCATTCGGGAAGGTGTTCTGCGTGAGGATGAAGATATCTCCGTACATGCGGCCAGAAAACGCTGGTATCTGCAGCGCAGCCAGGATGCACTGAAACACCGTCGTGAAAAAGCGGCAGCCAGTAAGCGCGCCAGACGCCTGAAGAAACTGCCTGCCGACCAGCAGATTCATGAGATGGCAGAGTATCTCAGGAAGCGTCTGCCGCCGGATGAGGCCTATTTTTGTTCCGATGACCATCTGAAGCGACTGGCCATCAGGGAGTTGCGTCAGCTTGAACTGACGCTGGCTGCGCCACCGCCGCACTAGACAGCACTATTCCTTCAGCACTGAATCATCGCCAGCCCCTTCGGGGCTTTCGGCGCAGGTATCGCTCAGCCCAAAATCCGTAGTAGTCACCTTAAATCCCCTCAGAGGGGCATATTTGCCCATAAAACCACGCATCAGTCATCAGAACGTGGCCACATCGTTTCAGTTATCCACATAAATCCGCAAACAAAGAACTTTAAAAAGCTGCAAACCTGAAACAGCAAACCTGCAATATAGTCTTGACCCCATTATTTAATCCCCTGCGTTGCTCCGCCGCAGGGAAAGTCTTTATCTCTGAAACCACTGTGAACAAATACAAAGAGGCCTTCGCTTGCAGCGGCCAAGGCCGCGCCGCTCAGAATTTAAAAGCACCTCCCACGCTAACGCGCGGGCCCCGACCAGAGCCACTTTAGTTACAACACACAAACACAACCACAACCACCAGGAAAAACCCCAGTCCCGCGCAGAACTGAAACCACAAAGCCCCTCCCTCATAACTGAAAAGCGGCCCCGCCCCGGCCCAAAGGGCCGGAACAGAGTCGCTTTTAATTATGAATGTTGTAACTATACTCCATCATGGCTGTTAGTCTTCTGGCTGGAAGTATTGAGAACACGCTCGTAAGCGGCCCTGACGGCCCGCTAACGCGGAGATACGCCCCGACTTCGGGTAAACCCTTGTCGGGACCACTCCGACCGCGCACAGAAGCTCTCTCATGGCTGAAAGCGGGTATGGTCTGGCAGGGCTGGGGATGGGTAAGGTGAAATCTATCAATCCGTACCGGCTTACGCCGGGCTTCGGCGGTTTTACTCCGGTATCACATGTAACCACAGCGTGCCGCCTTCCATGCCGCTGACGCGGCATATCCTGGTGACGATGTCTGAATCGTTATATACTGTGTATATACGTAGTAATGACGAGGTGATAAATGGCACAGGTTAATATGAGTTTAAGAATCGACGCTGAACTGAAGGATGCTTTTATGGCCGCTGCAAAAAGCATGGACCGTAATGGCTCTCAGTTAATCCGGGATTTTATGCGTCAGACCGTTGAACGGCAGCATAATACCTGGTTCCGTGACCAGGTTGAGGCAGGACGTCAGCAACTCGAGCACGGCGATGTACTTCCCCATGACATGGTCGAATCCTCTGCTGCAGCATGGCGAGATGAAATGAGCAGGAAGGTTGCCGGTAAATGATGGAGATATTCTGGACCATGCTGGCCAGCCAGGACAGGAAGCGCATTCGTGAATACATTGCGGAGCAGAACCTGATAGCAGCCATTGAACTGGACGAACGGATTGGTTATTTCGGACGAACGCACCGGCTTACGCCGGTTTTACATCTGTACTACATGTAACCTCATACACACATAAATGAGTAACATACTGATTAATATGGTAAATCATGACGATTGAAAGCTTTTTTATTGGCACCCGCCGCTCTGATAAACGTTACGGGCCTCAGAGCAAGGATATGCAGGTTTCTGAATTCATTTCTCTGATTTCTCCCAAAAATGCCCCTCATAAGGTTGTGTTACCTGATTTTACTGGTCTGGCAATTCGGCTTGATGCACAAATCAGGAACCAGTTTCATCAACTGAAAGAGGATGAGCACTTCCTTCGATATCGGCAGTTGTCGGAAAGGTGGTATCAGGCGGGCTCTATTAGTGACAGAAACAACCGCAGTAAGCGTTTTGAGAAGATCATGGATGACTCACTTGATTTTTTGCTTTACAGCCAAGACGTCATGCCTAACATCAATCCAGATGATCTCCAATGGCATGATTACGAAAAGGCTAGCAGTAAGGGTAAAATGTACTGTGTAGCGCTTCTGTTCCATGTCATTGCACGGGCTGCATATGAACCCGAATCTGTGGGTAAAGATCCGACACTTCCAGAATATTGCCGGTGGATGAAAAATTGGATAGAGAAAACATTAGGTCATGATTTTTTAGATAGAATGATGATCTATTGTGCGCTGTTTGCCCCAGCGTATTTTCCCGCGTTACAACGTCTGAGCGGAGAGAAAGAAACGCGTGATGTCCATGAATTCCTGGCTGAGCATGTTCGCACTTTAGCTCAAAAAAATTCTTCAGAGGTAAATTATAGAGATCAACGGCAATTCACGTTTGGCTACACCATGTTCACGAAGCAACAATTTGAATTTCTGGACATGATGCGCGATGTCCATTACCGGATTGATTGTATTGAACAGCTCCTTCTGGACCTTATAGAACGTAAGGTTGTGGATTTCACTGATGCATCTGTTGCAGGCACGTGGATTGAGAAGCAAATTCAGCGGCTTGAATCAAACGACGTAAAGCAGTAACCCTCTGAACTGTAAATTGGGTAGTCAGATTTAATTATTGGCACCTGTTCATAGGTGCCACCTTTCTGAAAGAATGTATCCTAATTTTTCGATATCCAAACTGACCCCTATTTTAGATGTTTCATTTATCACACCCTAAAGCTGAATATTTATCACAAGCCATTTTTACCGATAAATAACTAAGGCGATCAATGCCAATGGACTTACAATAATAAACAGATTCTTTTTTGCTATTCAGGTTCGTAACACGGGGTCTGAAGTCCAATGGAACGAAAACGTACGTTAGTGAAGTAACTGTATGATATATCAAGACATAATGGACATAGAAAAACGCCATCAAAACGGTGTCTTTTTAATCGAAAATTGGCACTTAACGGACGGCATTGTCTACTAATCGATTTTTAGACGATAATTTTCCTCTTACCGTACATTTTCGTACGGTTGGCCCTCAAACCCCGGGAGCTGTCAAAGGGCAATGCGGGGGCCGCTGGCCTGTATGCCTTCTTCGCTGAACACATCGACCCTACCTGTGGCGCTGTTGTCTGCGATCAGCAGTTCCTGGCTGACCATCTGGAGGTTAGCACCCGCACGATTCGGAACTGGCTCAAGTACCTTGAGACAGAACGCGCCTTGGTCAGAATCCCAGTCGCTGGGCGGGTTTGCGCCTACGCTCTTGACCCCCACGAGGTCTGGAAAGGGTACGACAACGCCAAAGAATACGCGGCCTTCGTGACCAAGACGCTGGTCAACAAGGACGGCGATATTAAGCGCCGGATCATGTCGATGTTTAGCCCAGAGGAACGCCCAGACGACAGGGAGTGACGGGCACTGGCTGGCAATGTCTAGCAACGGCAGGCATTTCGGCTGAGGGTAAAAGAACTTTCCGCTAAGCGATAGACTGTATGTAAACACAGTATTGCAAGGACGCGGAACATGCCTCATGTGGCGGCCAGGACGGCCAGCCGGGATCGGGATACTGGTCGTTACCAGAGCCACCGACCCGAGCAAACCCTTCTCTATCAGATCGTTGACGAGTATTACCCGGCATTCGCTGCGCTTATGGCAGAGCAGGGAAAGGAATTGCCGGGCTATGTGCAACGGGAATTTGAAGAATTTCTCCAATGCGGGCGGCTGGAGCATGGCTTTCTACGGGTTCGCTGCGAGTCTTGCCACGCCGAGCACCTGGTCGCTTTCAGCTGTAAGCGTCGCGGTTTCTGCCCGAGCTGTGGGGCGCGGCGGATGGCCGAAAGTGCCGCCTTGCTGGTTGATGAAGTACTGCCTGAACAACCCATGCGTCAGTGGGTGTTGAGCTTCCCGTTTCAGCTGCGTTTCCTGTTTGGGGTCGTTTGCGGGAAGGGGCGGAATCCTACGCTAAGGCTTTGGCCAGCGATATTCTCCGGTGAGATTGATGTGTTCCCAGGGGATAGGAGAAGTCGCTTGATATCTAGTATGACGTCTGTCGCACCTGCTTGATCGCGGCCGCGATAGCTAGATCGCGTTGCTCCTCTTCTCCATCCGCGTTCCAAGCTGCGGAAAGGCACCCATAAGCGTACGCCTGGTCGAGCAGGCGACGCGGATCGACGTCCAGCGCACGAGAGAATGCGTCCGCCATCTGTGCAATGCGTCTAGGATCGAGACAAAGGTCGTCTCTGTCAGCCGGATCGTAGAACATATTGGCGGCGCCAAAGCCCACTTCACCGACCAGACCGACGGGATCTATCACCAGCCAGCCGCGACTGGAGAACATGATGTTTTCATGATGCAGATCGCCATGTAGCCCACGCAGTTCCGAGGCATTGCTCATCATTTGATCGGCTATAATCGCCGCGTGGACGTAGTCAGTTTGACAACCTGCGTTTTGATCATCGCGCGCCCGCTGAAACAAAGCTGCAAAGCGATCCCGGATCGGGAGAAGGGCAGAAGGCAGGGGTTCCTCAGATGCGGCATACAGCTTCGCCATTAGTTCCGCTGCAATTTCGGTCGCCTGGTAGTCGCCGTGCTCGGCAACGATGTGAGAGAGCATTCGCTCCCCGGCATATTCGAGCAACATCAGATTGTTCTCACGACCGAGCAACCGGACTGCTCCCCTCCCATTGCGCCATACCAGATAGTCGGCCCCGCGCAGTTCATCAGCAATGTCTTTTATAGGTTTCAATCCCTTGACGATTGCAGGAGTCCCGTCTGGCAATGAAACTTTCCAAACGAGGCTGGAAAAGGTGTCCGCAATGAGAACAGGTTGCGAAACGTGCCAATGAGCAGGAAAAACAGGCGGCATGAACATCAACCCCAAGTCAGAGGGTCCAATCGCAGATAGAAGGCAAGGCGTTCGCGGTCGGGGGCTTCGATCCCCAATACATTGAATAGGACAGCGAAGGCGCGCTCTGCTTCATCTGGCGCTGCCCAGTTCTCTTCGGCGTTAGCAATCATGAGTGCCAAATCGGCATAGCGATCTGCTGTTCCGAGCCGCCCAAGGTCGATCAGACCCGTGCATTGAAGAGTTTTAGGGTCCACCATGAAGTTCGGCATGCAGGGATCACCATGGCAAACAACCATATCGGTGCGCTCTTGGTCGAGCCGCACCGGTAGCTCTCGTTCGACACGAGCCAAAAGATCGAGCTGCGGCGTACTCTTGTCCTCGTCCGGTAAGAAGTCGGGATTGACGGCATTGCGGGACACCACATCAACGGCGCGTCCGAACATTCGCGACAGCCTGCGCTCAAACGGACATTGATCAACCGATAGGCTGTGAACAGCGCCAAGTTGCTGCCCCATTGACGGCCACGCTTTGAGCAAATCCGCTCCAGACAGATCAGCCGCCGGTACTCCCGGAATTGCCGTTATCACCAAGCATGCACCCTCCTGTTCCTCCTGCCAGTTGATGACCTCGGGGCAAGCCACACCTCGACCTTTGAGCCAAATGAGGCGGTCACGCTCTCCAGCGAGCTCACCGCGGCGGGAAGCAGGTGCGATTTTCGCGAAGGCATGCCCGTCACCACGTCGAAAAACAAAATCACCAGATTCTCCGCCTCTGACAGGCAACCAGTCAGAATGCGATTCACCAAAAAAAATATTAGTTCGATTCAATGGAGGTTCCTTCAGTTTTCTGATGAAGCGCGAATATAGAGAAATATCCCGAATGTGCAGTTAACGAATTCTTGCGGTTTCTTTCAGCGCCGCCAATACCGCCAGCCCGTCGCGCAAGGGGCGCGGCTCGTGTGTGCGGATGAAGTCAGCTCCACCTGCGGCGGCGGCAAGCTCTGCAGCGAGTGTCGCGGCCCCGACATCCCCCGGACCACGGCCTGTGAGCGCGCGCAGAAAGGATTTGCGCGAAACAGACAGAAGCACCGGCAAATCGAAGCGCAGCCGCAATTCATCGAACCGCGCCAGCACCGAGAGCGAGGTTTCGGGAGCAGCCCCCAGAAAAAACCCCATGCCGGGATCAAGGACAAGGCGGTTGCGTTTGATACCGGCACCCGTCAGCGCCGCGATGCGCGCGTCAAAGAACGCCGCAATGTGATCCATGATGTCGCCAGCGGGTGCCTCGCGCCGATCTGCCTGCCCGTCTTGCACCGAATGCATAACGACGAGTTTGGCAGATGATTTCGCCAATTGCGGATAGAACGCAGCGTCTGGAAAACCGCGAATATCATTGAGATAGGCCACACCACGCGACAAGGCATAGGCTTGCGTCGCGGGTTGATAACTGTCGAGCGAGACGGGAATGCCATCTGCCTTGAGCGCGTCCAGCACCGGCGCGATACGCGCGATTTCTGTGTCGGACGAAACAGGCGCGGCGTCGGGATTGCTGGATGCCGGACCGAGGTCGATCACATCTGCCCCCTCGGCCATCAGCTTACGCGCCTGCGCAATGGCTGCGTCTGGCGCCAGATACCGGCCTCCATCGGAGAAACTGTCCGAGGTTATGTTGACGATGCCGAAAATGATGAGCGATTTATTCATGGGGGCTTCTATAATAATAATAATCGAGCATGAGTATCATACGGATGCTCGGGTCGAAAGGGAATCCCCAGGCGAGTAACCTGTTTGCGGTGATCCATTAGCTGCAGGAGCAGAAGAGCATACATCTGGAAGCAAAGCCAGGAAAGCGGCCTATGGAGCTGTGCGGCAGCGCTCAGTAGGCAATTTTTCAAAATATTGTTAAGCCTTTTCTGAGCATGGTATTTTTCATGGTATTACCAATTAGCAGGAAAATAAGCCATTGAATATAAAAGATAAAAATGTCTTGTTTACAATAGAGTGGGATACAGACACGCTTGATATGTTTGGAGATCAGCCATGACAGATCCACTCAAAGCCCTTTTCGGCAAGCCTGATTACTCCCATATCGTAAGGGACACCACGGCCACTATCAGCATCACAGCCGCTGAAATGGCCGCTGTTTTGGAGGCTTACGACAGGGGTATAGACACGCTGGACGGCACCACCAGAACGGCGCTGGATTCCGTTATATCGAAACTCAAGGACGAGGTATGGCCATGAGCATGTATTACATCAAGACAGGTCTGGAGTACTGGAAACCCAAGGGCTACGGGTACACCAAGAGCCGCGAGGAGGCGGGGGTTTTCACCCTCAAGGACATGGAAGAATTGAACCTCGATGGCTGCACCCTGGAACGCGCCGAAGTGGCGTTCCTGGACGAGGACGGCCCCAGTCCCGACCTACCCCACCGCGTCACCCTGCCCCGCGATTGAGCGGGGCGCTGGAGGGTTTCAAAGGGGCACCCTTTGGCACGGGATATGTGTCAAAAACGGAGTTTTTGTAAACATATCCGACGTGCCTGTAAATCCGCGCGATTACTGCCAGCCCTTACACCCCGGTTGCTTAGGGTTGGTTGAAAGTGGTTTAGGGTTGGTTGAAAGTGGTTTAATGTTGGTTAAACAATGGTTTAAGGTTGTTCAAGGTTGGTTAAAGTTGGTTGAAAAGGGTTAACGGCCCCTGCTGCGGTCGCTGCGCTCCCGTTCCCGCTTGGCCTTGAATCGCTCTTTGATCTGCTGGGCGCGCTCCTGCTTCTCCTGCTCGTTCTCCTGCCGCAATTTCACCGCCTGCCGGATCAGTCCCGCTACCTGATCCTTGGATAGCCCCTTAAACGGCTCCTGAAGGGCCTGTAAGCGTTTTTGCTGCTGGGCTAGGGTTTCCCTTAGCTCCTTGGCTCTTCGCTCGTTCTGGGCGCTTACAGCGGCTTTCTCGGCCATCGGCTGCACAGACCCCATTATTTTGGCGTTCAACCTTTGCGCCACCCCTTCGACCGTCTCCACGGCTCCGAACACCTTCTCGGCCAGTGACACCCCCTTGACGGGGTCTGACGCTCAGTGGA
>Ga0129316_1000165_pt1 | contig 47385 bp, 57 predicted proteins | sample Cm1ome_2_FD_94429 | JGI IMG/M metagenome (GOLD analysis project Ga0129316, IMG submission 94429) | Eastern black-and-white colobus group fecal microbial communities from Wisconsin, USA - Cm1022B metagenome | ecosystem: Host-associated > Mammals > Digestive system > Large intestine > Fecal...
ATGTGGAATCTCCCATGATTGCGTTATTCATCCGCCAAGATGTAACACAATTATGCACGAGATTCCATTTTTTGTCACTACTAGACTAGGAACGGTTGCACACAACTTTTTTCATTGAACCAATAGATTTTGAGAGAAAATATCGCCCGCAGGATTTCTCCCATTGGCGGCAATGGCGGTCAACTGTCCAACGGCCTGTATTCGGTTACTACAATTATTAAGTCCCTTTGCAGGCCATTGAACGAAAAAAGCAGGACAGCATAGCAAAATGCCATGCTGTCCTGCAAAATTTGATTTACTGCCTTATGGGAGTGTGCTTTTTGGTAAGCCCTCCGCCGCGGCAGACCATGAAGCTGATAGTATCAGCTGTTCTGAGGATACTGCTTGCGCAGCCACTCCTCTATCGTTTCTATGGCTCGGACGGCCTCAACATCAGATTCGCCGTTTGAGAGAAAGGCCTGACCGCGATATACGCAGCCATCCTGCACATGTAAATCTTCTGCATGCATCAAACGACGCAGCTGAGTGGTCACTTCTGCAACCGTCAGGGATACCTGTATCCCCGGCAGTTTCTGTGTGTCAATGGTAAGCTTCATTTTAGTACCTCCGTATATTTTCAGTATGCAAACCGCTGTAGTGCCACGTCCCGTCAAGCCAACAGCAGCTGATTGTGCTGTCCTCCCTGGATTTTACGGGATACTCGGGCAGATAGGCTGCGGTATATTGTGATTGCGTCTGGGCAAAGTAGACGCTCTTTCCAGCCCATACCCCTCCCGGATTTCGGACGATCTCTTTGAATGTACGAAACCCCATGGCAGCACCTCAGAAAAGTGTGTTTGGCGCATCCCCTGATGCTGCAGAAGCTGCTGCAGCCGGCGCAGACGCCGATTTTATCGGGTTTTGCAGATAGAATGCCGTCAGCCACGCCTGATAGTGGGTTTTCGTCATCAGCATCAGCTCACTGAACAGTTCGAAGCTCATGCTGACCGAGACGTGGTTTTCCGGGTTCTTCCCGAAGCGCGGTACGATCAGTCCTTTGGCGTTGGTCTCTCCGGGGCCGCTGTCAGCAACGAAAAGGAAATCCGTTTTGCTGCCGCAGACGAGCTGCGCTGTTCGTGACAGACTTTTTCCGTCAGCTCGTGCACGCCCGTATTTTGCGAGCTTTTCCGCCGAGGTTCCACCAAGGCATTGGTAGAGCGGTGTGTTATCTCCGCTCTTCTTTTTGCTCTGCATCAGATACCGCAGTTCGCCGCCTGCCAGTTTTCTGCACAGCTCCAGCACCTCTGCCATGTCGATGTAGATTTGAATGCTGTTGGTTTGGCGCTGGCCGGATGGCTTGCTGAGATCGTAAGAGGCAAAGGTAAAATGCGCTTTTCCAATCTCAAAAGAATCGCTCAGGCTCTCTACGAAGCAGCTACGTGCGTCGATGCGGATAATCTGGCTGCGATTGCGGTTGTCACTCATGATTGGCCTCCTTCCACAGCAGTGGAATCTTGTCCAGCGCATCAATGAGCCTTTCCGCATTTTTATGGAACTGCTCTTGAAAGCTCTGATCGATATCATAGTTGAGGTACAGCGCCTGATAGGTGATGGACCAGACCAACTCCATAGAGGAATCCGGCAGCACTTTCTCCAGTTCCACGATTCGCTGTCTTACGGCGAACATCGCTTTCTGCCAAGCAAGAAAATCGCTGTCATGAACAGGAAGCCCGAAGCTCTCCACCCATTCCCGTACGGTATGTTCTTCAGAGGCGTCACCGCACTCAATGGGATTGATGATATACTGGATCCCGGCCTGTTCGATTGCTTCTGGATCCGTTTTCCCTGCCTCCAACTTGATACTGCGGCCCAATGGGAACAGAGCGCAGACCGTGGGCTTTGCTTTGTGGACGGAGCATTTCCTGTCCTTGAGCAGCGGGCAGCGCTTAATGGATCCCCGCGGCTTGAGCCGCACAATGGGGATTCGGGAGTTCTGCCCCAGATACACCTCGCAGTATTGCCCAACGGTTTCCTGCGGGGAAATCCTCAGCTCTTTGGAGATGTTGTAGAGATCTTTGGGATTCAGGAGGATATCCTCCCGGTTGATGCAGCATTTTCCGCACTGGTTGCAGTGAAAGCGGAAACGGTCCTCTGTGCCGATGCACATATCATTGAAGTGTTCGGCGATGTACTGTAATCTTTGATCCATTTTGATTTCTCCTTTTTTATGAAATTATTGTCGGAATGCGTTGGTTATGGCTGTCTTGCCAGCAAAGCCAACGCCGCCTTTAGTTGCTGAAGGTTTCTTGCGTATTGATCCAAAAACGGCTGATCCAGGTCAAAATCCGAATACTTATATCGCCAGAACAGGAACATCGCCTGTTGCCGATGTGTTTCGGGTATCTGACGCATGAGCCTTGCTATATCCTGTGCCGTGCCGAGATCCATCCGCAGAAACGCCTTATCTTCCTCGGTGAACTGCCGTTTCATCCACGTCTTAACATGGATGACAGGCCCTTTGAAGTGGTGTGTCTTTTCGCGGCTCACCAGATACTCCGGAAGGCCGTTGTCGCCAATACCGGCAACAAATGGGTAGATCCGGCAGGTTCTTGGTTTTGCTTCATGGACCGTACAACGGTTTTCCTGCAAGAAAATGCAGGAAGCATCGCGGTTTGTGACTCTGAGCATGAGCATGAAATAGCCGCATTCATCCAACAGGGCAAGCTCGGTATAGCGCTCAATGAAATCATCTATGCAGATGATTTCCTCGTCCTTTTTCCGAAGCAGCCTTGTGAGCCGGAAAGCGTCCAGGCTTTCCACAGGAACGCTTTGCCGAACATGGCGGCAGCATTCGCCGCAGCAAGTACAGCGAAATGGAATCCTGTCATGCGGAGAGACACGATGTGTAGTTGATAAAACTTCTTCGATTGTCATTTTCTGTTCTCCTTTTCAGACAGCAGGAGGCGCCGGTATCCGACGCCTCCTGTTTGTGCTTTGCAGCTTGATTCTTTTTGATTTCAGCAATTGGTTCGTTCTTTCTCGAAGCGGATCCTCTTGAAGCCTATCGGCTCACAGTAATAGAATCCGCTTTCTCCTTGTGCAAGAGGGATCTCCACTACATCGGAGACCGAGAGAGACCGTCCTCTGTATCCGGAAGGATGTGCCACGTTGAAAATATAGAAGATATCCTCCAATGTTTCCGCAGCGACCTCTCCGGCGAAAACGCAGTCGTAAAGTTCTGCGGGGACTCGCCCGTTGCTGGCGGAGAGGATACGGTCCATGTTTTGAAAAGCGAGACGGTTCACATCGCGCTCCATTGAGATCTGATAGATGGCAATTTTCATGACAACCCACCTTCTCTCACATAGAGATCCTCCGTTTCCGCGCTCTGCAGCCGGTACGGCTCTTCGCACTGCGGGTCTTCCGGGAACCGATACTGACGGTCCGGAATGACCACGCGCAGCACATTTCGCCCTGTTTCCCGAAACTCGTCCAAACGGATGTCGCAGTCGGCATAGATACCCGACACATATCTGCCGGGCTGAAAGCGTTCTCCGTTCTGTACACGAAGCCCTAATGTATTGAGGATCCTTCCAATTTCACGGGGCGGGAGGCTCAGAACTACCTGAAAATCCGGATGTTCATATTTCTCCATGCCATGGGTATGCGCGTTGCAGGTATAGGCCAGAAAGCCTTTTTCTTCTTTCCCACACTCGTCGCAGGCGCCATTTGCTACAAGATGGATGATCCAGTCAATGTTGTTGTTCATGCTGCACCTCATACTTTCTGAATGGAATACACGCTGTTGCGCGTTTCTATCACAGTAATCTGCGGAGTATCCGAAAGGACTGCGCAGACTGTGGATGTTCTTCGATACCCGTCAGACTCTTGAATAAAGGCAGGGAAGCCGATATGGATTGGGTATAGCAGTTTGCCGGTTACAGTGATGGCTTTCTTTTCCGTCTCAGACATCGCCTTCACCGCCTTCCAGAATGTGGCGCATCTCGCGCATGGCATCCGTCAGGTCGGTAGAGAAGCTCTCCCAGTCTGACAGGAAGGTGGCAAGCGATGCCGGATCATGAAGTACAGCATCCTCCGGTACCAGGATCTCGTAATTCTCTTCGTCCATGCTGTTGTAGGGGAGACTTAGATAGCCGTCTTTTGTGACCAAGATAAATGCGCCGGCATGAATCCCGTCGCTGATGGGATAGCGCCAGCACAGCTCGTTTCCGTGCGCCGCATAATAGCGTAGGCGGATATCGCTGAGCGTGCAATCGGTACTGCCGTTTTGTTTCAGATACGCCAAAACATCTTCAACGGACATCAACGCGTCTGTATTGAGCTTTCGCAGAAGTCCGCTCACCGTGTAAGGCTGCGTTTCCGCACTGGCAAAGCCAATCAGCCATAGCGCATCATCCTCGACCAGCTCGCATTGCCAGCCTGCCTGTAATGCGGATTTCAGAAGGAGCGAGCCCAGCGCCATGCCAAAGCCGTGTACATCCTCCGAATCTTCCGGCAGCGTTTCCCTGCGGGCATCTGTGTCTGCATGTACGGCATCCAGCAGCCGATTCAGGTCAGCTACCGAAAACATGCCGTGTAATGCACGGGCGCCCCAGTATCCCTGATCCTCCGGCCATACCCGAAGAAGAAATCTGCGGCCCAGGACTGCCTTAACCTGATCCGACAGCAGTTTTGCGATGTCGTCCCATGCAAAGCGGTGCGTCTCATACGCCCGGCGCTTATCCATTATTTTTTCCATTCTCTGTTTCCCTTTCTGGCCGATATGGCCCGTAATACTGTGTGTCATCCTTGTCGGAGGTATATACTCCGATACAGAGCTCGTGGCAGGGGTTGTGCTCCGAGTTGTATTCCGCAAAGCAGATAAGCTCATCCGGTTCGCCGTCCTGCAACAAATACAGATTGATGGCAGGATACGCCTCGTCCGCATAAACGACAGCACGAAGCCGTGTGCCGTCTGGCAGAGGCAGCGTGATGTGCGGATATGAAACGGTATCCGGCGTGGGCGTTTCCGAAAGAGAAAACCGCTTTCGCCCCGACTTCCCGTTTTCTGCAAACCGTTTCCGTGCCAGATCCAGTTCAACCTGTAATGCTGTGAAGATCTGCTCTACGGCATCGTCATCATAGGCATAGGTGTTTGTTCCGGAGCAGTTGCCAAGAAGGCGCAGCATCCGAATGATTTTGTTGACACGAGCCTCCGCCACGCGACGGAAACGGGCGTCCTTGGTCTCTTTCATTTTGTGACCTCCTCGTTTTCTACGCATTCCACGCGAAATACGCATTTACACGCAGACAGAAACGCATGGTTGTCCTGCAGATACTTCTGGGCTTCTGCCTTCGTTTTGAATTTCTTCACATGCTCCGCCTGTGCAGAGCGTGCCGTCCAGATACGACGGCTGCTGCGTTTGACAAAGATGCCTTGCTCAGACCGCAGGATGTAGTATCGATCAAGCTGGCTGAAATCAAAGCTCTGCTCTTTTCTGGGGCGTATAGGCCGATTGATATGCCGGTTATCGGCAAAACCAATGCTGATGCCTTCGCCTTTCCGGCACTTCAATATCTCCAGCAGTTCCGACGTTGAGGCAATGGACGCTTTTGACCAATTGTGATCGTAGTCAATGAGGATCACGGAATTTCCGAAAGCACGATACTCTTCCACCGTATGGGCAGACTTGAGCCCAGCCAGTATCCAGCGGCCAAACTCACCAACCTCAAATGCACGGTTCCGGCTCTTCCGGGTTCCGCCGCGATTCTCCGTATTGGCGGCTTCATGTGCAGCCGCAATCTGCTTTATTTCCTCTGCTGTGAAGATCAGACGGCCGGAAAAAGGATAGCTGAGAACCGACCAGTGTCGTTCCGGAATTTCACGGCCCCGGCTGTCAAAATCGAAGCAGTTGGAGGATCCGTGGTTGACAACAGGGATGTATCGTCCATCAGCCAGGATAAAGGCTTTGTCATAGAATATTTCACTGCTCATATGCTTGACCTCCTCACAGAAAGCGGAGTTCCAGCGCAGTGATTTCGCCGTCCTGCTTATAGGCATATACGCCATAGCATCCATCGCCGTATCCGGAAGAACTGTAAAAGCCGTCCTCCGTCAGCCATGCGTCGCCATGACGGATCCTGTCGCAGAATGCGCCCCATTCCGCATCGCTGTAATCCGGCTTGTTGTGGACGAAACCGGCCAGCCCGGCATCTACACCGATGCTGCCGATCTCCTCCATGTCTTTCTGGCGTGGGATATCACCGTTTCGGTAGATCCCGATTGCGCCGACCAGTGTATACGAATACGGCGTACCGTCCTCGTACTTGCCTTTGTCGGTATGGTGCCAGACATAGCAGGCATACTCGCCTTCAGCAATATTCACATCGTTCATACGGCACCAAACGTCCTTGTTGTAACAGGGGTCGGTGATATCCACACTGCCGTGGAAATCCATGACCCCGATTTTCTTTCTTCTCATTGTGTGTCCTCCTCTGTGTGGGAATTTACGAGAAACGATTTGCCCGCCGCGGAAAAATCGCAGTTGGCACAATTCCAGATGTCTGCTTCATCCGGATAGTGCGTGACCTCCACGCATTCGTCCAAAGCTTCCAGAAACGTGCCGCTACAGTCGATCTTCCAATCCTGCGTAACATGCGCCGTGACCTCAAAGCACTCGGCTCCGCAGACGGGACAACGGTATTTGTGATTTGGCATTTGATTTCCCTCCCAAAACCGGAAACGGAGCAGGGATTCCTGCTCCGAAACCTTTGTGCCGCCTGTCATTCAGGCAAGCATGTCCTCAAATTCCTGCTCCGTCAGCGTTTTCACGCCCAGCTGCTGTGCTTTGGCCAGCTTGCTGCCGGCTTTCTCGCCAACAATCAGGTAATCGGTTTTCTTGCTCACAGCACTGGATGGATGGGCGCCCAGTGAGATCAGCTTCTCCTGGATGCCGTCACGGGTATAGTGCTCCAGTTTTCCGGTTGCAACGACTGTCTTGCCTGCGAAGGGGTTATTCATGGTGGTTTCCATAGTTCGATTCTCCTTTGTCTCAAATTGAATTTTTCTCAGCAGCGGACGCCACAGCTTTGCCTCTTCCACATCCGCATACCAGGCGTAAATGTTGTTGTGCATGGTCTCGCCGAAATCCGGCAGCTGTGTGAAATCGAAACCGTTGATGATCGCAGCCTCAAACTCAGCCCAGGAACCGTGGAAGTAGTTATCCAGGTCCCGGCCGGCGTGACGCCCGACCATCGGAATTCCGAGGCCGGCGATGAACTTTGCCAGTGTGCAGCGGCGGCTCTTTTCAATGGCTGCCTGCAGCCGGTCAAAGGATTTTTCGCCGAAGCCCTCAGTACGGATGATCTCCTCGCGATGCTGCTCCAGATCATACAGGTCTCCGAAGTTCCGTACCCAGCCGTGGCCGATGAACTTCTCCAGCGTTGTTGCGGAGAGTCCTTCAATACCCATTCGAGTCTTTTCACAAAAGTGAGTAAACTTCTGCACCAGCTTGGCCGCACAGTGCGGATTGCCGCAGAACAGCTGTCGTGTACCTCCCGATGTGCGCTTCACCGTCAGCGGTTCTCCGCAGCAGGGGCAGGTCATAGGCAGCAAATAGGTGTTGCTCTGCGTCTTATTGTCCGCAATCTGTGGAATGATCATATTCGCCTTATACACGCTGATCTCATCGCCGATGCCAAACTGGAACTCATCGAAGATATCAAGGTTGTGCAGGTAGGCGCGGCTGACGAGCGTGCCGTCGATGCTGACAGGATCGAACAGACCGGTGATGCTTACCATACCGGTTCTGGTCGTGGCCAGCTCTACACCGCGAAAGCGTGTTACATACAGATCATCCGCCCACTTGAGCGCAATCAGGCGATTTTCGTGATGTCCGGTTGCCCCAAGGCTCTTACCGTAGCGGATGTCCTCATACTCCATGATGAGTCCATCCACCGGATAAGCAAAATTCTTGGGAGCCATACCGGCGACAGCGTCACGGATATTCTGCTCGCTGTGGTTGGCATCCAGAAAGAGATACGGCACCACCGAAAAGCCGTTGCGCTGCAGGAATTGCTGCTGTGCCAACTTACTCTCCGGTTCCAGATAGTCACTGACCAGTTCGAAAGCCCAGAACTCCAGACGGCGTTTACCTGCCTCACCGGCGTCGAGCTTTCGGACACTGCCGGAAGCCAGATTCCGCGGATGAGTATAGGGGTCCTCCAGGCTGGCATTGATTTTGCGGAAGCTCTCCCATGAGATAACACCTTCCCCACGCACCTCAAAAGATTCCTTTGTGGGGATCGTCAAGGGGACATTCCGGAATGTGCGCACCGTGTGGGTCACATCCTCTCCGATGATACCTTCGCGGCCGCGGGTGATGGCCTGCTTCAGTTCGCCAGACTCATATCGAAGCACCAGCGTCAGGCCGTCCAGCTTCCAACTCAGCATCACAGCACGCCCTGCTGCAAACCGGATGAGATCCTCAATAGATTTGGTCTTGCCGGCAGACAGCATGGGTTTTGTATGCCTTACCTCCGACAAGATTTCCAGAATCTCTCCGGAGACCTTGTGCGCCGGTGAACCAGAAAGCACAAGCCCGGTGTCGTACTCAAGGGATACGAGTTCTTCCGTAAGCCTGTCGTATTCCCGGTCCGTCATAATGGGAGTGTCGTTTTTGTAGTAAGCGATGTCCGCTTCCGTAAGCTGTTCGATCAGCTCTCGCATTTTTACGAGATTGGTTTTGCACTCTGTACTCATAGCGTTACTCCTTTCGGTTAATAGATTTTGCTGAGATACTGCCGGACAGTCTGAAGCCGATCCTGTGCAGCACGCTCCACGTCAGGGTCGGCTCCGTTAAAATCCATATCCAGAATCTCAACTTCAAATCTGTACGGGCAGGCTCCGAATACCTCCTGAACCATCCCGTCCTTGACAACGATGACAACCTTATCCATTCCCATCACCTCCTTCCTCGGGAGGATCGCATGGTTGGACAGGAATCCAGTCGCCGCATTTCTGGCAGTACAGCTTACCATCATTTCTGTCACGGATGTTTTTAAGCTGTTTTTCCGTCATTTCATGCAGTTTTCCACAGCCACTGCATTTAACCCAAAGTATCTTGGCACTGCAAAGTACCGCAGGGCGATATTTCCGGTTGAATGGGATATAATCGCACCACGCCGGATTATCTGGCAGCCGGGACATGTGCATACTCAGCACATCCAGCTCGAACCGCAGTTCTTTCCGTTTCCAATGGCTGTGTTCTTTTTCCCACGCTAAAAGCTGCTGATACAGTTCCTGTTCGCCAGCCCGTTCGATCTGCTGTTTTGCAAGCTGGGCCCATTCGTCTTCCGGCAGATCTCCGATATCGGTCATCACACCATGCCGGTAGCCAAACACCTTGTTCCGGCCTTCACCGGAAATGAGGTAGCTCCGTCCCGTGTAATAATGAACGCGGAGATCTGCAAAGGTCAGCTCACGCCCAGTGTTCCTGATGTTATCCATCCGCGTCACCTCACAATGCGAGTCTGAGGCTTTCTTCTGGAAGAATCTGCTTAAAAAGCTCCATGTACCGCTGAAAACCTACTGCGTTCAGCGGGCCTTTCAGAGATGTTTCGCTCCAGCAGATGAGTTCTTCCTCCGGTACGCTGTAAGCATCCGGGATGAATTTGGCGCCGTCATAGTGCGGGCAATTTGGCCGGATTAACTTTTCCATCTCCGACTTGGATGTGATAGAACCTATCATCTGGCATTTCTTTTCCGCAATGGCATAGAGCAGCATTGGCATATAGCCAAGCTGCCGGTAATGGCGCAGATACCGCTGAAGATATCCAACAGCTCCAAGGCGAAGCTCTTTGATCCGATCAGGGATATCCGACGCGGCGATTTCCGCAATACACGGGATGATCACCGTCATATAATCGTCTTCCATAGGCATTTCCTTTCTGCATTCCTGCAAGTAATATCTATCTGCACGGGTATGCCGAAAGGCTCCCCGGAATAAAGAGTTAGGGAGCGGTCAGGCTCCGATCTATAATAAAAAAGCGCCCAAAGAACCGAAATTCTCTGAGCACTTTTGGATCCGTGGAATCCCAGATATGAAGTTGTAAACAGGGCAGGGGAATGCGCTCCCCGCCGTTTCCTATCTGTGCCTCTGTTTGTGAGAGGCAGAAGAAACAAAAAAGTGCCTGAAGACTTTTCATCCTCAGGCACTGTGTCACTCATTCACTATAATTGCTTGGTAGCAACTCTGAAACTTACATGTTTATTATAGCATGTGTTTTCCGGTTCTGCAAGAGCATGATGAGTGTAGTTGGTTTTTATTTTTTGTGTCGGAACTCTTTCTGAACTGCGTGGTGGGCTTGATGGTGTATTTTGCTTTTCTCATGCTTTCAGGTCTGCAACGAGTTCATCCAGATCATTGTACCCTTTCACGGATGGATCTTTTGCAATCTTTTCTGCCTCCAACATCGCGGCAATTGTTTCCTTGTTGGGCTGATCATTCACCTCTACATTCATATTGGGCAACCGTGACCAGGCGTTATTCTGTTGGTGCAACAAACCTATACCCCCCGACCTTTTGCACTCTCAATCAATTTGAATTCTTTCATTTTCCGCATAAGTTCCGTTGCAGATGTTGCTGTAATTCCAATTACCTGCATAATGTCAGCTTTTGCAAAAGTAATGTCGTAGCCAAAAGGGTGAAATAGTTTCACTATATTTTCTCTTGTCGGTGTGCTGACTCCAAGCCCTGCCAGCAGGCTTTCAAAGGCCTGTTCTTCGTTGACAAGACCTGCTAACATTTTTTGTACTGGCGCAGCGGGGGCTGCTCGTCTGTCAGCATCAGGGCAAGCATCATATGGATTTCCAAAAGCAGGGAACGGAAATCCCACACCAAGAGGTAAACATACGACCGAATACTGCGTCATATCGCCAATATTTATGAAAGCCGTTCGTTATTCTCTGTGACCTTGGCTATGTGGCTCTGCAGGGTGGAAATCCGGTTCGGTCCCTTTGATGAGTCTGACGATATTCTCACGGTGCCGGGCGATGACCAGCAGCATTGCTCCCGCTGCGAGAATCAGCCGCGGAGTGGAAACACCGAACGCCGCTGCACTTATGAGTATCGCAAGTGCCCCGCACAGACTGCCAAATGAAACCTTCTTGGTCGGCAGCGCAGCGACGAAAAAGGCTGCGGCAACACAGAGGAATACACGCCCGTCTATGGCGAGTGCTACCATTGCACCGGAGGCTACGCCTTTACCGCCTTTGAAGCCGTGCAGCACAGGGAAACAGTGGCCGAGCATACACGATAGTCCGCCCAACATCATACCAACGTCTCCGCATAGCAGACGGCCGAGCAGCATAGCCGCAGCGGTCTTGAGCATGTCGCCCACAAGAGTAAGTATCCCGGCGTGCATCCCGAACACCCGGGCCATATTGGTCGCCCCTGCGTTGCCGCTGCCGTGTTTGCGTACGTCGCGCCCGAGCAGGTGCTTGGATAGAAATATGGATATACTAAGCGAACCGAGAATATACCCGGCAATCATAATTAGAATGTATAGCAGATATTTCATAGCTTTCTCAGTAAAAACAGTAACATACCAAAATCTGAGGTTTTGCCTTGATTCGCATTTTTGTCCGGAATCTAATTTTCAAAGCATGGACTATTTATTCTATCTTCTTTTCAGATACCTCAGGTCCATCGGCGAAAGCCATCCATTTCGCTTCATAAAAATCGAAATAAAAACGTTGTCCAACCTCATTTTCCACATATCGCTTTTTTACACGATACCAGCCGCGCAGCTCTGTACGCAGAGCCGTATCCGTCGAAATAGGCTCCACCCATACGGAGTCATATTCCGTAAGGGACGCTCTACGCAGCGGTCTATCATTGACGAACCCCGATATTGCATACATTGGAGGCAGCGCATATACCTCCGTTGCGTCCGCAAACGGCAGATGCATACCATTCGCAAACTGAAGCATTCCTTCTATGCTGTCAACCATCGCCCAACCATATCGACTTGAAAATACTGGGCTCTCATGAAAAACCGGTAAGTTTTCAACGGGAATCGGCTGCAGCAGATCCGCACGATGGTACCTCTCTTCAGGGAGTCCAAGAAGATAGTCAACGCTTACACCGTAAAGAGCGGACATCTGGATCAACGAATCCACGGACGGATTCTTCCTTTCACCCTCCCAGGCACTCAGAGTGGGCTGAGAAACGCCCAGTTCTTTGGCGGCGGCTGTGAGCGTTATTTTTTTAAGCTTTCGAGCCAGCCTATATCGACGTGCCGTAAAATCACCTCCAAAAAACGGCTATATGCATCTTATCCCGTCACGCCGGTGTCCGAAATGCCAACGGGAAGGCCGTTAAATTCCAGCTCATCTTCGACGGGGATTACCAGAACGGTTTGTCCATCAATTTTCTTCGCTTCTACCAGATAGCTATACTCCGGGTTGATGGAAAGCGAGAATTTTCCTGTTTTTAGTTCCACACGCTTGGTATCAATCAGATTGGTCGGATTCAATACGGCGCCTTCACCGAAGTGTTCGCTGCAGCACTTCTGGAAAGTCTGCACCTGCTCCTCCGGGATCCCACAGTCCTGCAAAATAGCGCTCACTTCTCCCGCACTGACGGTCAGCGGCTCCGGATCTTTGCTCTCTTTATGTGCTTCGATTTTCGCGGAGAGCTGTTCATGAACGGATATCATAACATCCAGACTGTATGCCTCGCCCAAAGCCTTTGTCATAGCAGATTCAAAAGCCTCGCGCTGCTCATCGGCAGACATGGGAGGTTCCGTATGGAAGACTGCATCAATAAACTCCTGATGCAGTTCTCCTGCCTTTCGTGAATAAAACAGCGCATTATAAATGTTTGCCGAGCGGTTATCAAAGGCAGGGAAAAGGAATCCCAGTTCCGGAGGTGCTACGATTTGGTTTGCTGCACAATGAAATTCATTGTCCCCGGAGAAATAGCCCAATTCCGTTTTTCCTGTCTTGACCGGGCAAACAGCACATACAACATAGGAAAACACTTCATCGGATGCATCTGCCTGGGTCAGATCGTCTTTACTTCGATGTGGGATGTCGTAAGCATCGTTTGCCAAGAGCAATAAATAGCTGCTGTCTCCCATATCCAAAGACTGTATGACTTTCTGGTAGAAAGCCTGCCGGACCGGATTGTCTTTCATGCCGGATGAGCGCAGCTCCATCAAGGCTTTATGTTCTTCACTTTCCATAACCTGCTGTGTTGAAAACACAATATCAATGAGATTTTTGCCCAGCGTACCGGAGAGCGCCTTTTTCAGCAGACCAAGGTATTTTTCTGCTTCTTCCTGCGGCATCATGCCAAGTGATTCGTCCAGATCGGCAATGATCTCGCGATTGCTGTTGACGAAACAGCCGTATATACGACTAACTGCGTTTTTGTCAGGCTTCCAGCGACGACGCAGTTCATTAAGTTCTTTTTGATTCATTATTATCAGGCCTTTCGTGTTTTGGTTTTAAGTTCACAGTTCAGGTATACTATCTGAAACTATGTGCCGGCACTGTAATAGCGGCTGACGGCTGCTATTACGATAAACGGTCAGTTTCTTCGTAGGAAAATTCCAAGTGATGCTCTTCACAGTATCTGCTGATCACATGGAGCATCATTTTTGTTGGATGCGATCTTCCGTTCTCCCATCGGTTCACGGAAGTATAGCTGACACCCAGTTCTTTGGCAAACTGAGTCTGGGATAGTCTGCGTTCACTGCGCAATTTCAGAATCGCATCTGCAAAAGTCATTCAGTCCACCTCTCTTATATAGCACAGTATAGCATATTGTGCCTTTTCGGGCAAGTCTGGATTGTACTTCCAAAACCATACCGCAAACACTCGCAAGTAACAGGATTGGCACCTCTGTCATATTTCACGCAACAAATGCGTAATCGGAGATCTTACGCACACAAGACTAGTTTTATCATGTTCCAAGGAATCTATTGACTTGCATCTGTGATGTCAAATTGGCGGTACTTGCCACCCCTATTCTGTCTAAAGGAAACTTCTGAATTTGGAATGGAAACAAGTTCTCCCTGAAACTAATTATGGGCAATGAGCAAAATGCGTCTAAACGAAAATGACATTTTAGTCTGGCCGGAATTTTCGTTGACAATCATCGCTGTTCTGAATGGAATTTGCCGTAAAATCTCCACGGATTCCATGCCGGAACTCTACGCAGACGAAAATGTGGATTGGAAAACTTATTACCCTAGCAGCAAAAAAACGAGGACTTGGCAGTCCTCGTTTTTTGTTTTGCAATTTTGAAGGAAAGGGTGCCATTTTAATAGTTCTCAGCACGAACCTCAAAGTAAGCCTGAGGGTGGGCGCAAACCGGGCAAATGTCGGGAGCTTTTTCACCCACCACGATATGGCCACAATTACGGCATTCCCAAACGGTGACTTGGCTCTTTGCAAAAACCTCCTGCATCTCGACATTATGCAGCAGTGCACGGTAACGCTCCTCATGATGCTTTTCGATGGCGGCTACCATACGGAACTTTGCAGCTAACTCGGGGAAGCCTTCCGCCTCGGCTGTCTTTGCAAAACCGTCATACATATCCGTCCACTCATAGTTTTCGCCTTCTGCCGCGGAAACCAGATTTTCTGCCGTGCTGTTGATACCGTCCAGTTCCTTGAACCACATCTTTGCGTGTTCTTTCTCATTGTCTGCTGTTTTTAGGAACAGTGCTGCAATCTGCTCAAATCCATCCTTTTTCGCTTTGGATGCAAAGAAGGTGTACTTATTTCTCGCTTCAGATTCGCCAGAAAAGGCTGTCCGTAAATTTTTCTCCGTTTGAGTGCCTGCGTATTTGTTCGCCATGTAAAATACCTCCATTCAATTGAATCATACAAAACGGATTCTTCTTTCTATATAGTATATCACAATTTTGTTTTTTCACACCGACATTCTTAAAAACTGTTTGCGTTTCCGCCGGTGCCGTTTGTAAGGGCGGAAGTGAATTCGAAAACACAGTTCCCGTTCCTATAATGAAAAAGCAATCCAATAACAGATTGCTCTTGCCTTCCTTGTGCAGAGCACCACAGAATTGATACTGCACAAAAGTCGTCCTATGTATTGTCCGTATACTGCAAAACAGACAAAAATCAATGATTACTCAGGGCCGGTTCTGCTATACCCCTCCTCTCACCTCATATGCTCGTGACGATGCCGTACCTTGCCAGGATCTCCGGGTCTGCCTGCACCATAGCAAGCAACCGACGGGCGGGACCGTCAGGCATATTTCTACCGGACTCCCAGGCTTCTACCGTTTTCTTCGATACGCCCATAAACAGGGCAAAAACAGCCTGAGTCATGCCTAAGCTGTTTCTGATCTCCTTGATCTCGCAGGCTCCGTAGTCCTTCAGAGGGGCGAGGGTGTTATTGTTCTTCACCGCGCCGGCACCCCTTGCTCATACAGCTCGTGAGGGGCGATGTCCTGGCCGTTGCTCCACTCAATGCCGATTCCACCAGGGATCATCTGGACAGTACGGAAATAGGCGTCATTCTTCAGTTCTCCAAACCAAGGACCAGTCGCATAAGGGGCGACATCGAACACCTTCACTTCCCCGGTTTCGTAGAAAAGTCGGAGCTTCAGGACGTCCATCGGCTCCACTTTTTTCAGTTTAGGCTGCAACATATTCTCTCCTCCTTACTTCAGAGGGGCGATGCGGAAGAACTGTTCACCGTTGGTCAGCAGCTTTCTGTTCACTTCCAGATCCTCTCGGTGAATTTCCATCCAAGCTTCGAGCAATTTCAACTTGTTTTTTTGGATGCCGCCTTCGATGACAGTTCCATCCATGGTGATCACAATTTCATCACCAGAGTATTCAGCGTGGATATGGGGGCATATTGTGTTTGCCGCCTACCTCACGGTACATACGAACAATGATACCGAAGAAAGTGCTGAGTACAGGCATTTTTATTTCCTCCTTTACTTCGGGTTGATCCTTATAGTCATTTTACCCTATTTAATAGGGTTTGCCAATAGGCCGGCATGAAAAAGTCGAGGGTATTACTACCCCCGGTTCTCTCAGAATCAGTTTTCGTCTGTCAAGGTGCTGTCGCCCCGGCAGGCACGGTTCACTTAGGTTTTTGTTCATGTCGTATTCTCCTCATGGTCGAGGAGCTATTACGGTTCCTGGGCGAGCATCCAGGGCAGATGCACCTTTTCGCCTTTCCGCACCCATATTCTACAATATTTTCGCTATCTTTCAACAGTGCCCCACATGATGATACCTTGTAGGATCTCATTGGCCTTATCTTCTTTGTAGTCCATGCAGAGCTCCAATAGGTACAGAATGTCTTTGACGGTCATAATATGCCGGGGCGTCACATCGGCTCGGATGGTATTAAGGTACAACTGATGGACCTCGTGCTTACTGGGCCCTGTGTGCGGCGCCGTATCCTACAGTTGCTGAAGAAACACCTGTACTTTTCTACCCACGAAGCAATCTCTGAAGTTTCCGAAAACAAAGGGGAAATTCGTGTTGTCTACTTCCAATGCGAATCGAGGTAGACAATCGCAAAAAGCGGTTTGCTATAATCTGAGCATCTGAACAAAAAGGGGGGGATAATCAATGGGGAGATTCATTACCTGGTACATCATGATGCTTGTCTGCGGTGCCTTGATCGGATTGATTCCATTTGGCCTGGGGAAATACCTTGACAAGCCGCACCTCGGTCAGCTTGGCCTCATTCTCTGTTCTGTCAGCGCCTTGCTTCATCCGGCTCTTCCGCTGGCAATCGCTGTTGCGTTTGTCATTGGTATGTGTATTGCGAAGAATGATATCCGTATAAACAGAAACGATACTTCTTTCTTTCGTGCTTCGGAAGTGCGCGGTAATCGCGTATATTCCATTCAGCTATACTCCATTGCGGGGCCGCTCAAAGGACGGGTTTACTCTATCGGCTCGGCGGGGCTGACAATTGGGCGCGATGGCGGCTGTGCGGTTCGGCTTCCTGACAGCACGCCGGGTATCAGCCGGTGCCATTGCAGCATTCGTTTTCACCAAGGGCAGTTAGCTCTTGTGGATCTCAATTCTGCCTATGGTACTTATATGGGAGACGGTACCCGGCTCCCACCCAATTATCCCATGCAGCTTGGAGCAGGGAGCAGGTTCTATTTAGGAAGCCCGAATGTTCTATTTGAGATCAGATATCGCTGACATGGATCGTCAGCAGAATACAAACATCAATTTCAGGAGGATCAATCAATGGAAATCAAGAAAAATTTGACCCAGTGCCCCAACGGCCATTTTTATGACGCTTCTGTTCACAGTTCCTGTCCTTACTGTGCTGACGCAGCCGGGAAAGACAACTTTTCCAAAACAGTTGCGCCCGGCGGTGCGTTCAGCGAGACAGTTGCTCCCGGTACAGCACATGCCCCAGTCGGTGGATTCTCTGAAACGATCGCTCCCGGCGCCGTTGGTGGAAACGCAGGCGGACAGGTGAATCCCACGATGCCCGTTTCCCATTACCACGACGGCGGCGCAGGTTCAGAGGATGAGCCGTTTGTCCCCACAATGATTGGTGGGTATGAAGTAAGCGTTGACCGCCCCGCTCCGGTTGTCGGCTGGCTTGTTTGTATCGACGGGCCGCTGAAAGGAACGGATTTCAGAATGCACGCCGGCTACAACTACATTGGCCGGGAGGCCGGTGACATCCATATTCACGGCGATCGTCAGATCTCCCGCGAGAACCACGCCATGGTAGCATTCGACAGTGCCGAACTAACATACTACTTTGGCCCTGCAAACGGCCGGAATCTTGTGAAAGTCAACGGAAAAACGGTATTCAACGCCGTTGAGCTCAAGAGCTACGATGTCATTTCCATCGGTACAACAAAGTTGATGTTTGTCCCCCTCTGCGGTAGTCACTTCAACTGGGAGATGCCCAATGACTGATTATGTACTAACCTTTGGCAAACAGGGCGAGGAAGTATTTTCATTATCTCTGGCAAAGCTTGTGTGGATCGTAATCCTTTCGTTGCTTGTAATTGCCGGAATCGCTGTAGCCATCGTGTTTTTGTATCGACGGTTTGGCAGCGCAGTAAAAAAAGGAACGCGTTCCGGCACCTCCGATTCGGAAATGAACGGCGCAGCTTCTGAACTTGAGATATCCATTGGCAAGCTTCATGCGCAGGGGAAACGGACAAGCCAACAGGACAGCTTTTTTGTTTCCTCCGTTGAGATGCTGCCTGCACTCGGATTACTTGCGGTTGTCGGTGACGGAATGGGCGGTCTGGCAGACGGTGACCGTGTCAGCCAAACGGCAGTAAGTGCCATGGCAGACCATTTCTACAATATGAAAGGGGAGCCGACGCTTCTGCTGCTTGCGCTGCTGGAACAAGCCAACAGAGCGGTAAACAACCTGCTGGGACCATCCGGACGCAACAAAAGCGGCTCAACGCTAGTAGCTGGCTTGGCAAAGGAAGGCAAGTTCTATTATACCTCTGTTGGCGACAGCAGGATCTGCCTATACCGCAAGGGTATCCTATACCAACTGAATCGGGAACACATATTCCGCAATGATCTGCTTCTGCAATCTGTCAATGCGGACAAAACTTTTCAGGCGTCGGTTGAGGATAAATCCGGTGCAGGATTGACCAGCTTCCTCGGTATGGGCAAATTGAAATATGTTGATATTCCTGCCCGGCCTGTCGATATTCTTCCCGGCGATCGATTTATCCTGATGAGTGATGGCGTTTATAATGCACTTTCCGATGATGAATTGAAGTCATATCTCGACAAGACCCCGGAAGATGCAGCACAGTGCATCGGAGCAGCCATTGAGAGCAAGGGATATAAGTCGCAGGACAACTATACTGCAGTCATTTTAGGCTGTGAATGCAAAGGAGAATGATCGATGATTCTGACTGCAAGTTACTCAAACATTGGTGGCCGGGACTGCAATGAGGATACTGTAAAGCTGGTTGCGGACGGAGCTGACCGATGCTGCACCGTGCTGGCGGACGGGCTCGGCGGTCATGGCGGCGGAGCCCAGGCGTCCGCCGCGGTAGCTGAAACCATCTGCGCCCTTTGGCAAAATCAGCAGGAGAAGCCGGATCTGGAAAACATGATACAGTGCGCACACCAAGAAGTCCTGAAGCTGCAATCCGCTTCCTGTTTTATGAAGAGTACCGTAGTTGCGCTTTGTCTGCGTCCCGGAGTTGCACAGTGGGCGCATGTCGGGGATTCCCGATTGTACTATTTTTACAACGGCTCGCTGACATTCCAGAGCAGAGACCACAGTGCCTCTCAGATCGCCGTAATGCTGGGTGACATCACTCCCGACCAGATCCGCTTTCATGCGGACCGGAACCGTGTCCTGAGAGCTTTGGGACAGGACGGGGATCTTCTGGTAGAAACAAACGAGCAGCCGCTTCTGGCCGGACAGCATGCTTTTTTGCTGTGCAGCGACGGCTTTTGGGAATATGTCCTGGAACAGGAAATGGAACAGGACTTATCCGCCTCTGCGGATCCGGACGAGTGGCTCCGCCGCATGCGCAGAAGATTGCAGAAACGGATCCCATCTGATAATGATAACAATAGCGCAGCCGCCGTTTGGGTGGTATAATCGAAAGGAAATGACATATGAAAAAAAGAATTCTTTCTTTGATTTTGGCGGTTTTTCTACTCTCCGCTTTTGCATTGCCCGTTTCTGCATCAGCCAGTTCTTTCGATGCAGAGGTTAGCGAAGGAGTCGCTGTCGTTGCATTTTGTTTGTCTGTTGAGGGCAACGAGGCACTTATCAGTACCGGGACCTGTTTCTTTATCGGCGACCCGGCCAAAGATCCTCAGTATCTGGTCACCAACCATCATGTTGTCGAGGATTTCATCGCATTTGGCGAAGGTGAACTGATGACCTTGGTCGATGAAGAGAACTATATAAATTACCGGGCGTCCATGCGAGTATACTACGATTCCAAAGATTTCGACGAAGCCTACCTTGTGGATTACGACTCCAAGGCAGATATTGCCATTCTCCGGCTGGAGAATGGCACCGACAAGCGTACGGCACTGAGGCTGCGTGTTCCCACGGATGACATGAAGGGCGATACGGTGTACGCCGTTGGTTATCCCGGCCTTGCCGATAATTACATTGATGCGCCTGTTTCACAGTGGTCGGCTGAAGATGCCAGCGTCACGACCGGTACCATCAGCCGTCTGTTGACTACCTCCGGCACCGGCGTAAAGAAAATTCAGATCGACGCCACCATCCGTCACGGCAATTCGGGCGGCCCGCTGGTGGATGCAAAGGGCAATGTATTGGGTGTAAACACCGGCGGCATCGTCGATGGTCAGGAAAACGAGGAAGTAAACTACGCCATCAACATTTCTGAAGTGATCGCCATGTGCGACGACAACTCAATTCCATATAAAATGGCCGGCTCTTCCTCCGCGATGACATGGGTCATTGTCGGCGTGGCTGCCGTAGCCGTTCTTGTTGTACTGGCACTGGTGGTTGTCAGGAAAAAAGCGGCCACCGCCCCCACTCCTGCCCCCGTATCCGCGGGTGTTCCTGTTGGCGCTGCTGTCACCACCGCGCCGGCTTCTTCCGCTGCGAATTCCGGTGACTTGCGTTTCCAGTGTGTGAAGGGCGCTTTTGCCGGGAAACGGTTCTCCATCAACGGAACTGTCCGGATTGGCCGTGATCCCGCAAGGAATGACCTCATCTATCCTGAGAATACGCATGGCATCAGCGGTGTACACTGCGTTCTGATCTTGAATAACGGCACGCTGACTTTGCAGGATCTTGGATCTACCTATGGCACGTTTGTCAACGGTGGTCAGCGTCTTGCTGCGAACCAGCCCATCGAACTGAAAGTTGGTGACCGATTCAGTCTTGGTTCGGATCGGGAGGAGTTTGTGATCACGCCAAGGGGAGGTATGTAAAATGACACCGCCTCTTCGATACTGTCCGCACTGTATGCAACCATATGAAGATGGCAATTACTGCGCCTCTTGTGGTAAGGACCTTCACGTCAAGGCGTCGCCGACACAGCTTCCGGTAGGCACAATACTGGAGTCGGGGATCAGCCGCTATCAGATCGGTGTCGCGCTTGGGCAGGGCGGATTCGGTATTACATATATCGCCATGGATCTGCGAAGCTACCAGCGGGTTGCGGTGAAAGAATATTTCCCGATGAGCTGCGGCCAGCGTGATAACAATGGAGTCGGTGTGATTGCGAAACCGGGAGTAGAAGATGTGTTTCAGGGTGGACGACGCAGCTTCCTGAAGGAAGCACAGATGCTGGCTTCCCTGGAGAAAATGCCCGGAATCGTAGAGATATACAATTATTTCGAAACAAACGGTACCGCTTATCTGGTCATGGAATACCTGAACGGAAAGACACTGAAAAAGATGGTGGCTACCAGAGAAAAGATCGCAGTCGATGAATTTCTCCCCAAGCTTCCTCCCTTGATCAACAGCCTTGCCAGGATCCATGAACAGAATGTGATTCACAGAGATATCAGCCCGGATAACATCATGTGGATGCCGGACGGCTCTCTGAAGTTGCTGGATTTCGGCTGTGCAAGGTCTATGGAAGACGGACGGGCGCTGACCATCATGTATAAACCCGGTTTTGCTCCTGTTGAACAGTACCTTTCCTCCGGTCAGGGCACATGGACCGATGTGTATGCGTTGTGCGCTACCATATATTACTGCATCACCGGGAAAATGCCTCAGGCATCCGTTGACCGGCTGGACAATGACCGGCTTCTCCCGCCCAGCGCGTTAGGCGTTGCGCTGCCTGAGAAGCTGGAACCCGCACTGATGTGGGGATTGACCGTACAGCCTAAAGAGCGGCCGGTGAACATGGAGGCTTTTGCTTTCCGGTTCCGGGTTGACGAGTACTACCCACATACCGGGGGAAATAATCATCGCACGCAGGATAATGGCCGGGATACTCCTCAGAAAGACGGATGGCTGAAACGGCTGCGCAGCGTCCTGCCCGCTAACCCAGTAACCTGTATAGCCATTCTGGCCGCCATCGTAGCAGCGGCAGTGTTCCTGCTGTATGCAGCATTCTCCTGAACAGGAGGGCCAAGACGCATGCGTCTATCAAAAGGTGATGTATATGGATAAAAAATTTTGTTATTACTGCATGAGCGCGGTCAGTGCTGACGGAACCTGCCCGGTCTGTGGGCTGACGGCAGGAACCTACCAGCCGGCACCCCATCATATTCCGCCGGGAACCATTTTAATGAACCGCTATCTCTTTGGGCGCGTCCTTGGCGAAGGTGGATTCGGGATCACCTATCTTGCCTGCGATCTGCGTTTGGATCTGAAAGTTGCGATCAAGGAATTCTTCCCAACGGATAAAGCGACCCGCCATGCCGCTTCATCGCTGGATGTCACAACCTATACCAGTGCAGTTCCGGATGGGTACGAAAACAGCAAGAGAAAGTTCCTGACGGAAGCCAGAACCATGGCGAAGATGGAAAAGCAGGTCGAGGTCGTTGGCGTTCGGGATTTCTTCGAGCTGAACAACACCGCCTATATCGTCATGGAATACGTGGACGGCACCACATTCCGCGATCTGGTAAACCAGGAAGGCGGAAAAATCCCGACCGAAACGCTTCTGAAAATCATTGAACCGCTGTTTTCGGCGTTAAGTGCGATGCATGAGGCGGGACTGGTTCACCGGGACATCAGTCCCGATAACCTGATGCTGGAGAAGGGGAAAGTGCGCCTTCTGGATTTCGGGTGTGCCAGAGAATCCGCAACCGGTACCAATACGCTGACGATTGCTTTGAAGCATGGCTATGCTCCCATTGAACAGTATACCAACCACGGGCAAGGCCCTTGGACGGACATTTATTCACTGGGCGCCACCATCTACTTCTGTCTGACAGGCAAATCACCGGCACGCTCTACCGACCGTATGCTGGGTGATAAGCTGCTTCTGCCCAGCAAGCTGGGTATTGACTTGTCCAGAGCGCAGGAAAAAGCGCTGCTGCATGCAATGGCGGTCAAGCCTCATCGACGGTTCCAAACTATGGAGGAGTTCCGTGCGGCACTATATACCCGGGAAGATGAACTGGATCCGCCGGATAATGATAAGGATGATGACGATGATGATCTGAAGCCGCCTAACCCAGTTGACCCGGAACCACCTGCACCAGTTGACCCGGAACCGCCTGTACCGGTTAATCCGGAGCCGCCTGCTCCTATCGACCCGGAGCCACTCCCTAAGCCCGTAACCAAGCGCCGTTTGTGGCTGATGCTTGGAGCCGGGGTACTTGCTGTCGCTGTCTGCGTTGCTCTGGTGGTCTCCCACCTTCACAGCCAGTCTGACGGTCCCCAAACCAGCCCAGGCAATGGTCAATACTATACCGTTGCATCGTCCCCTGTCAACGATACGGCGCAGCCGTTTACGTTGGAAATCTCCGAGGATCGTCTCGCAGAAAATTACCAGCGTTTTCTGGATGCGCTGGCAGATCCCGAAGTTTCCGAGATCCATGTGACGGGCACTGGAGCTATGGAGTCCGTGGAATATGTGGAAACGGTGATCTCAAAGCCGGTTTATCTGGAGGAAAACACCGAACTGATTTGTTACTTCCCGGTGGAGATCATCGGGGATGGGCATCTGGTTGTTGATAGCAGCTTCCGCAGTGAAGGCTATCTCCGCACCCAAGGCGGCGGCAAGATCACGATGAATGAGAATGCCGGCTACCATTTTGGAGGAATGATCTGGCTGGAGAACAGCAGCGATCTGCAAGGTGTGGACAACCGTTCGCTTCATCGTTGGGAATTCAATGAAGCGGAAGCCGCGGCCAATGCCGTTCATGTGACAAGCAGTGACGAACTGGCGCAGGCAATGAACAATTCCGATGATAACATTATCATCGATGCGGATATGGCTGTCTCTTTGGAGTTCGCATGTATGGGTGGCGACCGTACCGTCATCGTCAGCCCCGGTGTTGCAGTGACGTATCAGGGGGATTCCTTCAATATCATCGATAATCTGCTCAATTATGGAACGGTTATTCTGAATGTCGATATGGCTTATATGCAGCAAGATGGCCATCTCGTGAATTTCGGGACCTTCCAGGTGAACAGCAAAAATTGGGGCAATTATATGGACGAGAGCGCTGTGTTAAATCTTGGAAAGCTCGTGATTGCTGGCGGAGAAGGTTTCACCATGGACAACTACCTCGTGAACATGGGAACCATTGAGCTGACGGATGGCACACTGGATCTCGGTGGCGAAGGTTTCCTCCTCAATTCCGGCAGCATTGCATGGCTTTCCTCCGGGGAAAATCTCCATAATTTCGGCACACTGGTCAACTGGGGTTCGATCACAGGCAGCGAGTTCAGCAATTACGCCTACTGGCTGAACGGCGGCGATCTGAATGTTGATTATCTGTACAATACCGGACTCCTGGATGAATGCATCTACGAGATTAGCACAGAAGGTCAGACTAACATCAAGAACGAGGATAATTCCAGAGGCATCCACGCCATCCATAACGAGGAAAAAGCCGATGTGGCGGGTGGTATCCTGTATCTGGATGGGCCGACGCACATTTATGATGGAGAACTTGAGCACAACAGTGTTGAGGTCACAACAGAACAGGATCTGATCGCCTGCGCCAGCGGTGGATATGACTGGATCATCGTGACAGAGGATATCACCTGTACACAGAATCTGTATCTGTACACAAATCTGCTGATCGACTATGGGAAGACACTTCGCTTTACCGAGGGAACCTCTCTGTATGTATGCGGTGTAAGAGTTTCTTTGTCGGGATCTCTGATTTGCGATAATCTGTACTTTGAGGATGGGTCCCGGCTGATTTCCAACGGATACCAGGAAGATAGCATGCTCACCGGCAAGACTCTGCTTCTACGGGATCAGTCCGTCTGCTATCTGCGCTACACCTCCGTGGAAGTGGAAAACCTCACGCTGCTTAACGAATCCGTTGTCCTTGCACACATGGCCAGCATTTCCTGCACACAGGAATGTAAGGTTGATAATGGCTCCAGACTCATGGTAGCGGACGGATTCTACGGAGACGGTGTTCTTGAAACGCCAAAGCTCACGATTACGGAAGGAGCACATTTTTCCAATCTGACAGAACTGGAACTCCGGGATACAGAGATCACATTGGGCAGTTCGTACATCGATAATATGAGGCCGCTGTCTCTTTGGCATTCCAATATCACCGTGAGCGAAAACAGTTCTGTATGGACTTGCAGAACAGTTAAAGTCCGCACAAACAGCTCGCTCGTCAACAATGGTGAGTTTTGGGCCGATAGAGAATTAGAGCTGTACTGCGATACAGTCAATAACGGAATGATGAGGGCAAATTCGCTGAAGCTGTCCGGCTCGTTCCAGAATAACGGAGAGGTTCAGCTGTGGGAACTGATCGACTATGACAACGTGTTCTCCGGCAATGAACCGATCTACACGGATTAAACTTAGCGCGATGCTCACAAGCCCGTAAAACAGAAAAAGAAAAGGCATGATTTCGGTCATGCCTTTTCTGCGTTCATGGGATCAGAATCTATGTGGTTGCCCTCGTCCCGGTAAAAATCTCCGAAGTTTCTGTTGAACTCGTTGAAGTTATACTGCCCAGGCGTCCGGTCGAGCACGGCAAAATCGATTCTCCGGAAGAAATCGCCCAGACGCATTCCGTCATAGTCAAACTCTTTGAGTGCCTTGTAGAACAGGTCGGATACCAATGCGGCATTGTTACCGAATGCACCACAGCCAAATGCGCCAAGGACAAGAGCCTGATATCCCCAGTAAGCCGCGCACTTCAGTATCCCGCAGATTCTGTGATAAAATAGTTCCTGATACTGATCGTACCGCATCCCCTCCATTCCTCGCGAAATCATGGGCGCTGCGCAGGTCATAACGGAAACAAGGATGGTATCATCCAGCAGCCCACCGTTGCTGTCCCGAATGATTTCCACATTGGGTGTCAGAATGATTGCATCAGACCCCATATATGTCTGCAAGGAACTGTTGTATTCATAATACTTCTGTGCGGTCTGACTTTCCAACGAGAGAAGCAGGGAACTCTTGCGGCACAGATCTTCCTCCTGCGCTCTGGCGCCGAGGCGAACGCCGCCGCCAGGATGAACCGGATTTGCAAAGTTTAATACCAAAATCTTTTCCGTCGGTTTCATTGCAAAGAAAAACCGAGGTTTGTATGGCGCCTTGCTTCGATATTGTTCCTGCACCATTCCAAAGGAATCAATGTTTTTGCATCTGACCTCCACTCCGTCCTTACCATAAACATGGTCGAAGTCCTTGCGGTCCATGATATCCTGAACATTCTCGGGCAGATATACATGGCACTCTCGCAGCTTCTTTTGGGAAAGCTTTGTGCGGATTGTTTTGCCCTCTTTCTTGTATTTCCCGTTTTGGAATATGCTCAGAGTATCGTGAAGTATTTGAATATTTTCGTCCCTTGTCATTCTATCACCCCACAAATCAAGGCGAGGCATTATCTCTATCGCCTCACTCATCCGCAAACATATACTCGATGACCTGCTCCATTCTTTGACTCATGGGCTCATCATCTGCCGCAAGAGCATAAAAGATCAGCCAGTCGGTCGCATTTCTCAGATCAAGCGGAGGCATGCCGCAATCTGCCAGAATGACGTTCAGTGTCCACCAGTGATCCTCCAACCGCTCCTCCGGAGTTACATATTCTTCGTCGATCTCGTCGTATTCATCACCCAGAGCATTTTCTGTCACAACATAGAGCAGTAAGAGGAGTTTCCTTGGAACATCTTCTTTTCGCAAGCGTATATTTTTCAGACTCGTGGAGCTCGGCCAGTTCTGCTTCAGCAGCTTCTGAATCACCGTAAGGCTGCTGCGCGACCGAGTGGACGGCATATTCATGGTAAGATATTGCTCCATGACCGCTTCAATCGAATAATCCGGTTCTTTCATGCCGCCCCATGCGGAGGCCGGATGAATCAGCAAATCAAGATATTTCTTAAAGTGGTAATACGCACGAAAGTGGAGATGCCCCATCAACGGCATATTGGCAATATAACATGCCCGAAGGTCCTCTTCCGTGTGCACCAAAAGGAATGCATCGCGCAGCTCCTGTGTCACATTGTACGACTGCGTGCAGTATACAAGCTGCTCCCGGACTGGGATGGGCGGCAGCGATTTCAGAAAACGCTGAGCCTCAAAGAATGTCTTCCTGTGCTGCAGGAACCATGAGTAGACCACATCTATGCGTTCCCGATAATGGATTCCATAATCCGTGCAGTATCCAAGCAAAGTATTGACCTGCGGCAAAGTCAGCCGCAACGCAAATCCGATATGGAATATATCCTCGCGATTTTGGGGATAACTTTTCCCGCTGAGCCAGTTTTGAATTTTTATACTGAGTGATCTGGGATTTGCTTCGGGGATATCTTCCTGAAACGCCTGAATTAACCGCAGCATCAGGTCATCACCAATATACATCTCACACAGCACTTCGTGAAACTTTCTCAGTTGGAGCTTGCCTTCCTTTAGATGATCAGCGGCCATACGGGGAGAGAACGAACGCGATGCAATCAGTTGATATTGCTTGTCCGATGTTTGCGTTAACTCGGTTCGCATAATATCCCCCCTTTTTACTAATTTCTTTTTATTATATCGACATATTTATAGGGAGTCAAGCACACAAACCACCGATCGTGTTCAAAATTATGCCGACACATAACTATCAGAAAGTTATTGAACCATATGGACTTTTCGCCTACCGAATGAAGACACACCGAAAAATAGAATTCATTGGATCCTGGGCAGTATTTGCAAACGATGGGAACAGGTGCGTTTTGACATTTGTTCCCATCTGCCCTCCTTCTCGGAATAAACCGCCAGAGTTACCACACGGATTTGTTGACACTCGTGCGCGTGTTGGTTATAATACAAATGGGGTGATGGTAATGAGCTTATTGACAGAGGCAGTTACACAGGAACAACAGCGAATTGAGCGGATGATTCAGAAATATGAATCTGAGCTTTACCGCTTGCCAAAAGGAACACTGATTACAAAATCTATTAAGGGAAATCAATATTGTTATTTGCAGTACCGCAATGGACAAAAAACAGTTTCGGAATATATCGGGCGAGACCGTGAAAAAATCGAAGAAATAAAGGAACAAATAGAGCGCCGCAGGCATATTCAAGCGATGCTGAAAGTGCTGAATGAGGAATTTGCTACGGCGCAGAAAATGTTGGGGGTTTGTGTATGATTGTATATCATGGCAGTAATATGATCGTGGAGAAACCGCGATTGGTTCATCAAAATCGGACGCTGGATTTTGGATATGGTTTTTATGCAACGACGAATCAGAATCAGGCACAGAATTTTGCGGCGAAGGTGACGGATCGCCGTGAAACAGGAAACCCGTGTGTTAGTATGTATGAAGTTTCCGGTTTGGAAGAACTGGCAAAGAAATACAAGGTTCTGACCTTCTCCGGAGCGGACGAGGCGTGGCTGGACTTTGTGTTTGCCAATAGAAACGGGAGCTATGCCGGCCCACACTACGATATTATTTTAGGGCCGGTAGCAAATGATACGATTTATCGTACATTCGTCGCATACGAAGAAGGCATACTGACAAAAGAGGAAACGATTGCAAGACTCAAGGTTAAAAAGCTCTATGACCAGATGACATTCACAACAGATGCAGCTTTGGCAGAGCTTCGATATATCGGGCAGTTGGACGAAGGGAGGAAATCTAATGAGTGAAACAAGCATTAAGGCGATGCTGGAATTTATTGTTCCCCGCCTGGTTCGTATGATTGTGGAAAAACAGGCCATGACAGAAAAGGAAGCCTTGACGCAGTTGTATAGCTCTGAGCTGTACCGTCAACTGGAGCGTGAAGAAACAAAGCTCTGGCATTTGAGTGTTCCGACCCTGTATGATTTATGGCTGGAGGAAAAAGCAACCGGTCATATTACCTATCCGGAGGAGGCATGAGCATGGACGAGAAAACTAATTTTATCGTGTATTGTATTGAAGAATACAAACACGCAAAGGGAATCAGCGGTAAAGCTGTGATTGAACTTTTCAACCACTATCGCGTGATCGACTATATTCGGGATTATTACGAAGCACTGCATACGACCGGCAGACAGTATATTGTTGATGATATCAGTATGTATATCGAAGCACGACAGCCCTCTATGGCATAAGCTACCAGATGATGAGGCCTCATCAGGAAAGTAGAAATCCCGAGTCATTATAGACTTATGATATACCAACTCGTAAGTCTAATATTTGCAAAATGCGTTGCTGACGTTAGATGATCTGTATCAATGAATGGTCGGGTGATATTCTCAGCAGAGCGGAAATAGTATAAACGAACTTATCATAATTTTGCTTATCATAGCGGCACGAGTTTCTCGTGCCGCTATTCCGTTACAGGGTTTGTCGGCCACGGCTTAAAAAGTTTGAAAAATATGTAAACTTCATTGACTTGAGTACGGTTTCAGACTATAATACATTGGTACGAAATCGTACCGTTTGGAGGTGGATTATGAATCGAAACAACAGGGACATGATGTATAAGGTAAACTACCTATCTTCTGATCTGATGTCTATTTATCACAAAGCAGCGCAGAAATTTGGCATTTCCGACAGCGTAATGTCTGTATTGTATGTGCTTTACGAAAATGGCGGGAGCTGTCTGCTGACCGATATTCGCAAAGAAATGAGCCTCAATAAACAAACGCTCAATTCCGCTGTTCGTGGTTTGGAAAGAGGCGGGATCATATACCTTGCGCAAAATGACAGTAGAACCAAAATGGTGCATCTCACCGAAAAAGGAAAAACATATGCAGCTCAAACGGTTGCGCGGCTTTTCGACGCAGAGAGCAGTGCTTTTGGCTCTTGGACAGAAAAGGAAATCGCTCAGTACCTCCATTTCATGGAAAAGTACAATGACGATTTCAGGGAACAAGTAGAGAAACTATAGGAGGACGAATATGAACATCATCACCATCAGCCGTGAGTTCGGAAGCGGCGGCCGCGAACTTGGCAAACGGCTTGCCGACTATTTGGACTACGATTACTATGACAGCGAAATCATTGCCGCAGTAGCAAAGAACAGCGGAATGAATCCCGATTATGTGGAAAGCACCCTGTCCAATCACGGATGGAAGGATCAGGCCATCACATTCCGGAGCACGCTTTGTGCGCCGGGCTACCTGCAATCTGCAAAGATCGGACTGCTTGTAGAACAGAAAAAAGTGATCGAAGAAATCGCAGCTATGGGCAAGAACTGCGTCATCGTCGGACGAAATGCAGATGTCATTCTGCAGAATTATCATCCATTCAATGTTTTTGTATGTGCGTCTAAGGATACCAAATTGAAACGCTGCATAGAAAGAGCATCTGCAGACGAGAAACTCACTGAGCGGGAGCTTCTCCGCAAAATGAAGCAGATTGATAGCGTTCGTGCGCAGACAAGAGAAATCATGTCCGGTTCCGCATGGGGGCAGCGAGACGCCTACCATCTGACCGTCAATACGACTGAATGGGAAATCAAAAAATTGGTACCGGCGGTTGCTGACTTCGCAGGCCGCTGGTTCGGGAGGAAAGAATGAAACAGCAAATCCAGTTATCTGACCACTTTACAAACAGCCGTCTGATTCGTTTTACACTACCCTCTATCTGCATGATGATCTTCACATCCATCTACGGTATGGTAGACGGCTTCTTTATCTCGAACCTTGTAGGTAAAACCGCCTTTGCCTCCGTCAATCTCATCATTCCTTTGCTGCAAATTCTCGGCGGCGTAGGTGCTATGCTGGGTGTGGGCGGCAGCGCATTGGTTGCAAAAACTTTGGGTGAAAATGACATTCCCAGAGCCAGAAGATACTTCACCATGATGATGTATCTGATGCTGGGTACAAGTATCTTTTTTACGATCTTCGGCATTGCCGTTTTGAAGCCGGTTGCCCATCTGTTCGGTGCAACCGAAGCTATGATGGGTGACATCGTAACTTACGGTACGATCTGCCTTGCATTTAACACAGCACTCCAGGCACAGTATACCTTCCAAAGCTATCTGATCACAGCTGAAAAACCGAAAATGGCTCTTGGTGTAGTCATTGCCGCAGGCGTGACCAATATGATTTTGGATTATGTGTTTATGGCCTTTTTCGATATGGGTGTCGCAGGCGCCGCCCTTGCTACGGGACTGAGCCAGTGCGTGGCAGGCGTGATCCCCTTTGTCTGGTTCCTGAGCAAACGAAATCATTCGGCTTTGCAGTTTACCAGGACGAAGTTTGAATTAAAGCCCATGCTCCTGGCCTGCGGCAACGGAGCGTCCGAAATGCTGTCCAGTGTGTCCGGCTCGATCACCGGTATTCTTTATAACTGGCAGCTTATGAAATGGGCAGGTGAAGATGGCGTTGCCGCTTACGGCGTCGTGATGTATGCTGCCTTTGTTTTCCTTGGCGTGTTCAATGGCTATTCGCAGGGTAGCTCGCCAATCGTTGGCTATCATCATGGGGCGCAGAATCACGACGAAGTAAAGAATATCCTGAAGCGAAGCCTGATTATGCTCGGCTCAGCGGCTGTTGTGCTGACAGCTATTGCCATGGGTGGTGCAAGATTCCTTTCCTCGATCTTTGTGGGCTATGATGCTGAACTTCTGGATATGACCACAAGAGCATTCCGCATCTGCGCCATCCCGTTCCTTGTAATGTGGTTCAATATGTATACCTCCTGCTTCTTCACAGCACTCAATGACGGAGCGGTATCTGCTGCCATTTCCTTTATGCGGTCGCTGGTGCTGCCACTGATCTGTGTCATCGTCATGCCAGCCATCTGGCACTTGGATGGTGTATGGTACTCCCTTGCCGGAAGTGAAATTCTGGGCGTATTCGTATCGCTCTATTTCCTACTGGGCAAACGCAAGAAATACCATTACTAAAGTACATCGTTGTTCTGGAAATATAAAAAGTCTCCCTTCTGTCAGGCAATGAACGCCCGCCGGAAGGGAGATTTTTTATTTGGCGCTTCAAGTTAAGGTACTGCTGTTATTCAAAACCAGTGTACTATAGAGGAAGAGCACATCCTGATTTTCAAATTCTACAAACCGATCAAGGTAATCTGTTCGCAGATAGCGAATATCGATCAGCGTGATCTTGGAATAGCCTTCCACAAGAAGGGGCGCGATGCTGCTTCCGAAGGAGTCCCGGAAGATGATGAGTTCGCGGTCATCTTTGGCATTCGGATTCTCGATCGTAATAAGAGAAAGGGAACCGGAAAGGAACATCTCATAGGGATCCTTCCCCACCGCTTTTTCCATGTCATAGATCCCGCCGACCGTTCCATCCTCGTGGTTTGTAACGATACAGCTATCCAGAATGTCATTCGTCAGATAGTGAATCGTTTCGGCAGGCAGCGGAAAGGATGCCTGGCCACAGTAAACACCGTAAAACTGCTGGTCCAGAATCTGCTCTGTATAGTTTCCCGAAACCGTCGCCCCCATTGCGGATGCAAGGACTTCGGCAGTGTCCGTCAGTTTTTCCTGGCGCCAATGGGTATCTGTCCGATAGTAATCTGTGATGTCCAGTGTCCCGGTAATATCAATATACTGGGCATAGCTCATTTTTTCCTGCATCAGAGAGAGCAGCTTCTCATAATCCATGCTAAGATACCCATTCTGGTCTGCAAGGAAATAGCTCTTATCCGGAACAATGGAAAGGTAGATGCTTGTATCCGTATCCTTCAGAAAATGCTCGTAGATATACGCAAACCGGTTGGCAGCATAGTCAATGGAGTCCTCATCCAAAGGATATTCCAGCTTGGCGGCATAGCCATCGCTCAGATATATGCCGTTATTATCAAGCTGGCCCAGTCCATAATAGGTCATATACGCCTTGATGGTACGGAATGTGTCCCGCATGGGAAACTGATCCTGCGTATAGGTCTCAAATTGGCTCATGAAGCTGCCATCTGATATTGCTGCCAATGAAAGCTCCGGGAACTGAGCGAGCTTGCGTCGCTCGCTGTCAGAAAACTCCTGTGCTGGCAGCAGCCATGCGGCAAGTGTCATGCAGGTGAAAAGAATTCCCACAACGCAGATAAATATGCTATTCTTATGTTTTCTCATTCTATCCGCCTCCTTAAAACCGGAAATAGAGGAACGGGTTATAAGAACCGTCCACCAGATACGCAGAACAGATTACAAGCAGTGCTGAAATGGCAACAGGCTCCACAATGGCCATCACACGACTGCCTGCTCTTGTCGCGTTCAGCCGCTCACAGATCCGTTTAGGCAGCGGGGTTGCGTCAAAAACCGCCAGAATCAGGATTGCACCATAGCTTCGGATGTAGTACAGAAACTCTGCCGAGATAATCGGATATCCTCCACCGCCGAACATTGCCTTGATATAGGAAACGGCCTGACCCATATCCACCGCATCAAAGATGACAAAGCTGATCATGACCAGGAGGACTACATACACATGGTTCCATACACGGCTCTTTTTCAGATGCTTCAAAAGCCAGAGCTTTTCAATGATCAGCAGGACAGCAAAATAAAGGCCCCAGACAATGAAGTTCCAGGCTGCTCCATGCCAAAAGCCTGTAAGCATCCACACCACAAGGATGTTGAGAAGATGACGTGCGGTACTGACTCGATTCCCGCCAAGGGGAATATACACATAATCCCGGAACCAGGAGCCAAGAGATATATGCCAGCGCCGCCAGAATTCGGTGATGCTTGCGGAGATATATGGGTAGTTGAAGTTCTCAAAAAAGTCAAAGCCAAATATCTTTCCAAGGCCAATGGCCATATCACTGTAACCGGAGAAATCAAAATAGATATGCAGAGAATACGCCGCCGCATAAAGCCAAAAAAAGAGAACGGACTTATCTCCGGACGCCCGAAAAACGGTGCAAAGCTCACCCAGCAGATTGGCGATCAAAATCTTTTTGGCAAGTCCCAGAATAAAACGGCGTATTCCAAGCGCAGCCTTCTCACAGGAATGCGTTCGGCACTTGAGCTGCCCGGCAACATCGGAATATCGGACAATAGGACCGGCAATCAACTGCGGAAATAGCGCCACATAGGTCGCAAGGTCAATGGGATTCTTCTGTGCCGCGACATCACCACGATACACATCCACAGTATAGCTGAGAATCTGGAAGGTATAAAAGCTGATACCAATTGGCAGAGTGACCCGAAGCAGCGGAACAGACAGACCTGTTACCGCGTTGAAGTTTCCAATAAAGAAATCAACGTATTTGAAATACCCAAGCATGATAAAACTGCTGGAAACCGAAAGTATAAGCAGCAGCTTAGCAATACGCGGCTTCTTTCGAAAGCGTTCGATCAAAATGCCAAAAACATATCCCGCTGTGATGGCAAGCAGCATCCAGATCACATACCGCGGCTCTCCCCACCCATAGAAAAACAGGCTCGACAAAAGCAGCACGGTATTCTTGAATCGCCCCGGTACAATGAAATACAGGAGGAGCACGCAGGGCAGGAAATAAAATAAAAAAGGTATGCTTGAAAACAGCATTTTCGATCTTCTCTCCTTTGGGATGTGGAGACTCTTATATGTGATATAAGAGATCCAATAGAATAACGGGGGCCGAGCGCCAAAGCGCTTCGGCCCCCACGTCATATTATTTGGATCGTTATTAAGCCTCAGCAGGTGCGTCGATTAGGACTGTAGCCGTCTCTTCTATTGCGGAGCATGCAGACACCAGGTTGTTGATGTTATCTTCCAGACCATAGGCCATAACGACATAATCACCGACCGAGATCACAACGACCTTGTCCGGGAAGCCGCACATCCAATGCTGCCCCTGAATCGCCGTCTTATAGTCCTCTGCAAACTCAGCCGCCTTGGAAGTATCCTTGAGTTTGGCAACGGCAGAACTGAAGGTATTGGTGTTCATCATGTGCTGGAGCGTAGAAACATCGTCTTCCAGCATATCATACAGTTCATCCGTAACATGGAGCAGGTACTTAAAGCTCTCCGCATTCTCTTCTGTCAGCATGAACTGGCCAGGGCCATCTTCCGTGCTGTGATCAGCATCGCCGCCACCGCTGGGGAACTTGTCATCTTCCGCAAATTTGGCCCATACTTCCGTGTAAAAAGCCTGTGCAGATTCAATTGCGGGTGCATCAGGTCCAGTGGTGCTGCCATCGCCGTTATTTTCATTGTTGCTGCAGCCTGCGAGGGCCAGCATCGAAACGCTCATGAGCATCACGAGCAAAAGTGAAATCATCTTTTTCATAGTGCGTTGTTCCTTTCAGATTGATTAACAAAAGTTTTTTGGGGCGCTTTTCCGTGCGGTCAATCCGATATATTCACGACAAGCGTATTCTCCGTTCTGTCAAGACTCGCAGTCAACTGAATGTTCTGATTACTCCAGTGAAGCGTCAGGTCGAAACTGTCCTGCATTCTGCTATCCAGAAGCCATACGATCTCAGTATCCTCTGACAGGGTAAGTGTTTCACATTCCCCGCCGTCCGGATCGAGGATCGCACTGCCTGCACCGGCAGATACGGAAACCTCCTGCCCATCCGCTGCAATATGCAGCGATAGTTCCTGCTTTGCGGCCTGCCGCTGCTGTGTGACTGAGACCAGTGGAATTTCCAATGAACTGCCTGATGCCAATGCTGTACCATCCACAGATATGGAAATCTCATTGCGGTTCAGTAACGGCGTCGTAGCCAAAGCTAGTATCACAGCAAAGCAGGCAGCTGCTGCCACCCAGCGGGAAAATGTATGCCTCCGCTTTGAAACTGGGTTGTGTGCTTCCCCGATCAGATCCTCATCCAGCTCACCGATTGCCCGAACCAGCAACTCGTTTTTCATGCTCATACAACGACCCCCTCCTTTTCCAAATGCTTTTTCAGTCTTGAGCGCATCCGAAACAGAAGTGATTTTATGCGGCTTTCGCTTACTTCAAAATGGGCGGCGATCTCAGCAATCGGCTCACAGTAGAAATACCTGCACACAAAAACCTTACGGTCAAGCTCTTTCTGCGTATGCAGGAATCTGCTGATGCTTGCGCCAACCTCCCGAATTTGCTCATCGCTCTCCACCGCGCTGTCTATGGATACGCATTCGCTCAGCTCATCAAGGGAAACCGTAAATTCGTTGATCACCCTCTTGTCCGCAAATCTCATCTTATAACGGTTGATGGAAAGATTTCGTGTGATCTTGCCAAAGTATGTTGCAAGGTTGGAAGGCCGCTTCGGCGGGATCGAACGCCAGGCACCATACCAGGTATCGTTCAGACACTCTTCACTGTCAAGTTCATTGCTCAGGATGCTCATAGCAATTTTCATACAGTAAGCACCGTACTTTTCCTTTGACTCTGTGATTGCCGTCTCATTACGCTCAAAGTAAAGTTCAATGATCTGCTCGTCATTCATATCGTGACCTCATATCCATGCGTCCCTATCTATATACACATCATTTTTTGCGGATAGGTTGCATTCGTTTCAAAAAAATCATCTGCTTTTTTGTTAATTATCGAATCAGCCATGAAACCGCTGCCTTTAGCTGTGGGAGACAATTCGAATTCCGTCCATGTCCATTGACAAAAAGTATCATCACAATGATATAAATTCTGTTTATGCATAATTATAGGAGCAACTGTATTTTTTTGTTCACCAATACTCATCTCGGACAGAGACAATCTTTAAGAGATGCCCGTCACAGCAAAAAAGCTGAGACGGGCATCTTTGTGTATATCACAATCCGAAATCATTCTTTTTTGCCGGCCTATTCATGCCCTCTGACAAGGAGATACTTAGAACGGATCAGACGTGCCAGCAGTAATAGCCCGCGAACACACAGCTCTACAGCCATAGCGATCCACATGCCATCGATTCCATAGCGCGGCACGAGAATCGCAGCAAGCCCCAAACGGACAAACCAGATACTGAACAGGTTCAGAAGACTGGGCACAAAGGTATCTTCCGCACCCCGCAATGCACCGGAGGAAACCAGGGAAACGCCATATAGCGGCTCCGCGATCAGCTCGATCCGCAGAATTCGCGCAGCCACGATCTGTACCTCCGCAACCGGCGTCAGCATCTTGAACACAAGCGGGCAAATAAAGTACATTAGTGCGCCTGTCAAAGCCATCATCGCACCACCAAATGCGACCGTAATGTATCCATACCTCCGGGCAAGCCGATAATTATTGGCGCCTATGCTTTGACCGACCAGCATAGAGGCCGCATTCGCGATGCCGTAGCCAGGCATATAGCACAGGCTCTCGGCTGTAACGGCGAACGAATGAGCTGCGATAGGCACCGTGCCCAGCGGCGCAATAATGGTCGTAGAAACGACGTAAGCACCGGACATGGCCATCGACTCTGCGCCGACCGGCAAGCCGATTTTGAGCGCTCGCTTGAGAATGGATGTATCCAGCGGGCAGGGTTCTTTCCGATTCAGCCGCAATGGCTCAAACCTCAAACAGCAGAACCACATCTGAATCACACTGATGACTGCTGTTGCAAGCCCGGTGCCAATGGCAGCTCCTAAAACACCGTACTTCGGAATAAAAATCGCATTGAAAATGACATCCAGTACGCACATCAATGCGTTCAGAATACTGGGAACGACCATATTGCCGGCACTCTGAATAAACCCGGAGGCCATCCTGTTCATTTCCATAAACGGCATGGTGATGGCATATACAAGGAAGTATGCGCTGGCATCCTTCCAGAGTATTTCTTCGCCGCCCAGCCAGTGCGGCAGCGGCGAGCTGATAAAGCCGCCCAGCACCGCCAGAAAAACAGCCGCAATCAATGCGGTTACAAAACCATGTCGAATGACACGCCGGGCATTATGAGACTCATTGGCGCCAATATACTGCGCGACCTGCACAGAAAATCCCGCAGAAATCGCGGTCCCCACACCGCCCATAAACCAGGTACTTGTGGAAACAAGCCCTATGGCTGCAGATGCGTTTTCACCAAGATGACCGACCATGGCAGAGTCAATATACTGCATGGCAACCGTTGTAATTTGCGTAAGGATTGCTGGAATACTTAACTTCCAAACCCGCCCCAACTGTGAACGAAGATCCATTCCTGTTCTAAGGTTGCTTACTTTCATTCTGTATCTGGTGCTCCTGAAATCAATATATTTATTACGGGTTTTCCGATGACGTTTTTGTAAATTACCCAGTGTTAAAATACGACTTCATGATATTGGAGAATTCATTCAGCTGCTTCACAAATTCGGCATCATGGTCTTTGAAATACAGCCGAAACAGTTTGTCCTCTGTTTCATAGACCGGACGAAGTATCTCATCTGCATAGAGCTTCCCGGCATCTGTCAATTCGATATAAAGTTCTCTCTTGGATCCGGAAGGCGCCAAGGTCACATACCCCTGCCGTTCCAGCTCCTTCACAAGCGTATTGACCGTTGTTTTCGGATAGTTCCAGTCCCAGCAGATCTGACATTGGGTATGAGGCTTCCCATCATTCAGCGCCGAAAGCAGCCAGAGCATATTGGGCTTGATGCCAGAGCTTTTGGCAAAAACATCATAAGCACTGTCGATGCGGTACACAGCCTCACCGAGCATACGGAAAAATGAAAAGCGGTCCATGTTATCACCCCGTGTTGAATACGAATTCGTACTTATTTATATTATACTGCGATTCTAATAAAATACAAGATATCCATAAAAGGAAAACGGCGCAGGCCACATTCAGAGGCTGCACCGTTTTGTTCATCTCATTAAGTTATAGCATACAAAGATACTATTAAGCAGTTTATTTTTCCGTACCGTAGAAAAACAATGCCACGGTTCCCGGACCAACGTGGGCGCCGGTGACCGGCTCATAGCAAACCGTGAGACATTCGCCGGTAAAACCATTTTCCCTTAGCAATGTAAGTACTCGTTCGGCTCCGGCCGGGTTGTCCGCATGGGCGATACCAATCCGCTCGCTTCGATTCAATACCCGCGTATTATAATAATCAGCCAATGCTGCATAGGCGCGTTTGTTGCCGCGCACCTTGCCGCAGGAAACAATATGACCCGTTTCGTCTCCTCGCAGGATCGGCTTGATGCCCAGCACCGTTCCAACGATTACCGCTGCTTCCGATATCCGTCCGCCGCGCCTCAAATACAAAAGATCATCCACTGTGAAAAACTGGCACATATGCGCTCGTCGCTCAAGCAGATATGCACGGATCTCGTGGCAGGACTTGCCCTGTTCAGCCATCGCTGCGGCTTCCAACACCTGCATACCTTCGCCAAGAGACGCTGCATAGGTATCGATGACCTCGATAACGCGATCCGGATACCGCTCCCTCAAATCGAATGCCGCCATAGCCGCCGCCTGTGCTGTACCGCTGATACCGCCCGACATACCAATATAGAGTACATCATCGCCTTGTATCAGGGCTTCCTCAAAATACTCTGTAATCGTTGTTGGGTTAATCATAGCGGTTTTAACAACAGCGCCTCGCCGCATTGCATGATAAAACGCTTCACCGTCAAAATCCATATTTTTCGGATAAGGAATATTCTGCCCATCGATGGCATAAGAGAACGGAATTACGGCAATATTGTGGCGTTTGAGCCATGCGACGGGTAAATTAGCTGAGGTGTCGGTAAAAAGCCTGAGCATACAAATAGTCCTCCATCACGATGTTAAAATATATTACCGCCTGTATTAGCAAAAATCAAGTTTGTAAATGTAAACTTTTAAGCCTTTTACCGAATCCCTCAATGGGAACTCAGGATTTATTCCAGCAAGACCTCTTTTCTATCGTTTTGCGCAAAATATCCCACTTGACTGCTTTGAATCAAGCAGTCAAGTGGGAATGCGGCAAATTATGCCATTTTTATGGTACTCTTCCTGGTGACAAGCGCATAAAGCACGATCACCAGAATCAGTGACAGTACATCGGCCACCGGCTGCGTCCAGGCAAGACCGTTGATACCCCACAGTGCTCCCAGAACGAACAGTGCCGGGATATAGATCAGTCCCTGGCGGCTGACATTGACCACAAATGCCGCCTTTGCCGCCCCCATGGCCTGAAGGGCGCTGTTCAGCACATAATAGACGCCGAACAAGGAAGTTTGTGGTCAGCATGATCTTCGAGAACGTGACCGCATAGGTAAAGGATGCTTTGTCGGTCAAAAACGCGCCCACGATGGCTTCCAGCATCACATAGCAGAACAACTCCAGAACAACGCCCAATATCAGAGCGAATATCAGGGTGAACCACAGGGCTTTTTTATAACGCTCCCGGTCTTTCGCCCCGATGCAGTAGCCCAACATAGGCTGGATGCCCTGACCAAGACCGATACAGATCAGGCTTATGATCATGGAGACCTTGATAGAAACGCCGATACCGGCGACCGCCATATCGTCGTAGCTTGCCATTTGGCTGTTGATGACCATATTGGACACGCTCATCAGGATGTTGGCAAGAGAGGCCGGAATGCCGATGGCCAGCACCGCGGGAACGATATCGTTTTTGCAGGAGCAATCCTTGAGACGAATACTGAGGATAGATTTGCCGAATTTGAAGTACCCCACATAGATCAGGGCGCTGATCACATTACTCAAAGCAGTGGCAAGAGCGGCGCCTACCACATCCCAGTGGCATACCAAAATCAGAATCGGATCAAGGATCACATTCAGCAGATTTCCGATGAGCTGGCCGGCCATAGCCGCCTCGGATCTTCCCTCTGCGCGGATGATATTGCTGTAACAGTTGGCGACCAGCACAAAGGGACCTGCGGCGGAGCAAATGAGAAGGTACTGCTTGGCGTACAGCCAGGTGTCCGCACTGGCGCCCACAAGTCTTAGTATTGGATCTGCAAAGGCGAAGATCAATACTGTCATTACGATGCCACAGGCAACGCAGGCCCACATACAGAACGAGCAGACCTTTTTGGCATAGTCCGAGCGGTTTTCTCCCAAAGCTCTGGAAATGACACTGGTGCCGCCGATGCCGAAGATGTTGCCCACTGCCATAAACAGCAGAAACACCGGAGATGTCAGAGCCACCGCTGCCACCATCAGGTCGTTTTTCGTCATGGCGATGAAGAAGGTGTCCGCCAGATTATAGATCAGCACCATGAGCATCGCCAGCATAGCGGGAATGGTGTTTTTGAAAACCGCCTTTGGGATCGGGGCGGAACGGAAAATTTCGGTTACATCTGTATTGTTCGCTTTTTGCATAGCTTTCCTTTTATTCCTCCGAAGATCGATAAAGCTGATAGACGATCTCTGCACATTTATCGATCCCCAACACGCTGCTGTCCAGAGCGATGTGATAATTGTGTACATTGCCCCATTTCACGTCGGTATAAAAACGATAATAGGCGGCCCGTTTTCTATCCTTGTCCTTGATTCTCTGTTCCGGAGTTTCCGTCCGTTCACCATATTCTTTTACGATTCGCTCAGCACGAAATTGTGGGTCAGCGTGGATGAACACCTTCAAAACATCCTTGCGGTCTCGCAGAATGTAGTCAGCACAACGACCGACAATAACGCAGGGCTCTTTTTCCGCAAGCTCCGTGATGAGCTTGTACTGCGCCTGCCACAGGGAATCTTCATTGGTAGAACCGAGGTAACGGCCCGCAAAGAACGACATAGGCGTTCGTTCGCTGGCCTCGTGGATATATTCCTCCGCAAAGCCGCTTTCCTGCGCTAGCTTTTGCAGAAGCTCTGCGTCATAACAGGGGATCCCGAGTCTTCCCGCAACCTTCCGTCCGACGGTTCGGCCGCCACTTCCAAATTCACGATTGATGGTAATGATTCGATTGCGCATGATCTTCCCTCCTCACTTTTGAGCCGCCTGCTGTGCAAGCGTCAAAGAACGATTTTCCCGTACAAAAATAATTGCTGATACAATGCCGATGACAAAGCTGGTCAGCGTGCCTGCCCACAAAATGCCTTCCACGCCGAAGAGCCTGGCAAAGATGTACATACACGGGATCAGGACAACCAGATTGCGGCAGCACATCAGGACGGCGGCCTTTCCTGCTTTGCCGATAAATTGCAGATAGAAGCTGGACACTAGCGTAAATCCGTCGAGAATCAGCAACATCAGATAAATTCGCAGGCACTTTACCGCAAACTCATTATAAAGATCGCTGGAATTGCCGAACATTCTGACAATGAGCATGGGAGAAAGCTGGAACACAAGTGTCGCCGCTGCCATCAGACCAAGAGAAATTACGAGGGTGATTTTCAGAGTCTGCTGAATACGGTCATATTTCTTATTGCCGTAGTTGTAGCTGATGATGGGCTGTGCGCCACACATCAGCCCGGAAACCACGCATTGCAGGACAGAGAACACCTTCATCGTAACACCCAGGGCGGCCAGCGGAATATCCCCGCCATACTTGCTCTGCTCTCCGAACACCACCAGCAGATTGTTGCACACTAGCATGATGACAACGGCTGTGATCTGGGAGGTAAAGCTGGACAACCCAAGATGACTTACCTTGCGCAAATGTTTCAGACAGTCCTTAAAGGAGTTTTTGTTCAATTTCACCGTCTTGCAGCGACAGAGATAAATTACATTGATCAGGGAGTTGACGGCCTGACCGATGATCGTTGCCCAAGCAGCACCTTCCACGCCGGCATCCAGCACAAAAATCGCCAATGGGTCACCGATCATGTTCACGGCAAAGCCTGCCAGCATACCGATCATAGCAACCTTGGGACTTCCGTCGGAACGGATGATACTTTGACTGGAGGTGAAGGTTCCGAAAACCATGCCGATGGAAATGATACGGCCATAGCCTAAAGCATAGTCAATTGTGTTTTCTGTTGCACCGAACAACCAACATAGTGGTTCCAGAAAAATATTGTAAACAAGACAAAGAATCACACCTACGCCCAGCAGCCCGACAATCCCGGCGGCCACGCCCTTCTCGGCGGCTTTCTGGTCTCCCTCTCCCAGCTTCAAATTTAGATAGGTGGCGGCGCCGTCACCTATCATAATGGATGCGGCAATGGAAAACTGCATCAGCGGGTAAATCACATTGGTTGCCGCATTTGCGGTGTAGCCGACACCAATGCCGATAAAAATCTGATCCACCATATTGTATACGGCGTTGAGCACCAGCGAAACAATGCAGGGAATAGCAAACCGCCGCAGCAGTTTGCTGATTTTCGCTGTGCCCAATTCAAGTTCCTGATCCATGATACTCCTCCTAAATCCTAATTAGTTTCCTAAGGATATAAATAAAACGAAACGCTTCCAAACAGTACCCTTTCGGAAGCGTTTGTTTCACGAAAGATTACGGATAATCTTCTCAGCAATAGAGCTGAAAGCGACCAATTCCTCCTCGGTCAGACCGTTGCAGACCTGGTTTTCCAAAGCTGTCAAATCGTCCAGTACCTGCTGGCGGTAGGCTTCTGCCTTCTCTGTTACGACGATTTTCTTGAGACGGCCGTCATAGTCAACACTTTGACGGCAGATCAGCCCTTTTTTCTCCAATTCGGACAGAATCTGCGTTGCAGATGGAGAGCGCAGACCGTAGGCCTCCTCTATATCCTTCTGGAAAATATCCACATCCGAATTGGCCAGCAAAAAGGACAGCACCCGCCCCTGTGCGCCGCTATAAACCCCTCGTATGGAGGCAGTGTCCAGCTTGCGCCGCAGCCGGTTTGACAGAACCGTCAACATCCGCACGGTATTCTTCCTGGTTGCATTGCGTTTCATAGTACATCTCCGATTCTTAGGTTTCTATATATTTTAGTGAAACGAACTCTTTTTGTCAACAGACGAAATGCGATTTTCTTGTTAATATATAACCGAATGCCTTGACAACATCAAAAACAAGATTATAATAGTATTATTTGGTACTATTGGAGGGCGCAATGAAAACTGAACGGATAAAATTTTGGGAAGTATGGGGACAATCCGATGCGCTTTATGAGCAGTGGGCCAACGAACACGGCTTGAAATCTACTCAGCTTTTTGTGTTTTATGCTCTGGATCAGCGGCAGGGGAGCACACAAAAAATGCTGGCAGAGTACACGGGCATTCCAAAGCAGACGATCAACGGTGCCATACGCTCCCTGAAAGCAAATGGCTACATCACACTCGTGGCAGAGAGCAATGATCGCCGGGAAAAGCGAGTGGTTTTAACAGAAAAGGGGCGCGCCTACTCCCAAACATTACTGATCCCGCTTTATGAGTTGGAGGAACGGGTATTTTCGTTGATGGGCGCAGAGCGTGTGCAGCAGCTGATCGATTCAGCGATGCTGTTCAATTTGATTTTTGAAAAGGAAATGGTTCGGAGGAAAAAAGAAAATGACCGAAAGAATGAATAAGAAATTCTTCGCTTATGTAATCCCGTCTGTGCTGGCGTTTGCCTTGTCTGGGATATACGCTATTGTGGACGGATTTTTTATTGGGAGAACTTTGGGGGATACTGGTCTTGCTTCCAGTGCGCTGGCCTATCCTGCCTGTGCCTTCGTGCAGGCAGTCGGTACCGGAATCGGCCTGTCCGGCGCCATTCATTTTGCCATCGTCAAGGCACAGAGCAAAAAAGAGGAACAGCAGATCTGTTTTTCCTCCACCGCATGGCTGATGCTGCTGGCAAGCATCCTGCTGACCGCCCTGTTTTACTTTGGGGCTACGCCTATTATGCGGCTTCTGGGTGCAAGAAATGAAACACTGACACTTTCCGTAGAATATGTGCAGGTTATTGCCATTGGCACCGTCTTTCAGTTGATGGCAACAGGATTTGTGCCCTTTGTCCGCAATCTGGGCGGTGCAACTTTCTCTATGGTCAGTATGATGTTGGGCTTCTTTACCAATATCGTGCTGGATTATCTGTTTGTGTGGGTGTTCCATTGGGGAATGGCCGGTGCGGCATGGGCAACGGTTATCGGTCAGGCGATGACCTTATTTGCGGCGGTAATTTTCTTTGTTATTAAAAAACAGCGCATCACCTTTCCCTCACTGAAGAAGATCACAGAGCTTTGGGGCAATATTCTGAAGCTGTCCATTTCGCCCTTTGGCCTGACCTTTTCCCAAACGCTTACCCTGCTGCTAATGAACCGTTTTCTGCTGATCCACGGCGATGAACAGGCGGTGTCTGTTTTCGGCTGTATCGACTATATCTTGACCATCGTCTACTTGCTGTTACAGGGTGTTGGTGACGGCTGCCAACCGCTCATCAGCAGCTACTATGGTGAAGGAAATGATAACGCCGTCAAGGCCGTCCGCAAAATTGCTTATCTGACTGCGGTGGTTCTGGCAGGTGTTTGTATGATCGCCGTTTTTGCGGCGCGGGCACAGATTGGTGTACTGTTCGGCGCATCGCCGGAAACCAATCTGGATGTGGCAAAATATCTGCCCTGGTTTCTTGCAACGATGCTGTGTTTGTCCGTTGTGCGTGTAACTACCTCTTATTTCTATGCAACGGAAAAGGCCGCACTTTCCTATTTGCTAGTCTATGCCGAACCTGTATGTACGCTGCTTTTGCTCATCATTTTGCCGCTGATGCTCAAACTGACGGGCGTATGGCTGGCTGTGCCGGCGGCACAAATCATTACCTTTGTGATTGCTCTGGTTGCAAAGAAGTATGTCGATAAAAAATAACGGTATAAGAAATGTTTTCGGTCACAAGGAAGTAAGTTCCGATTAGGCGGCGTAGTCCCGTAGCAAGAGCTACCCCCTTTGTGCAGGCGGATCCTATTGTGACACTCGTTTCCGCTGAATTTACAATCCTTCCCTCGCATATGCGGGGGGCGATACCCATTTAGAAGAAACCCAACGCAAAACGGTGGAAATCCCCTCTTATCTGGGCATTAGTTTGCCAGATAAGAGGGGATTGTTAAGTGCACCGGAAATTCTTCATCTACTCTTGGGTAGGCTCTCTATTAGTCATCGAAGAATGCCCACTAGCACGAACCGCGCATTGGAAAACTCATAGCTGCAGGTGGATAGAGTCAGGATGTGATCGGATACAGTGGGCGTAATCCCGCTGATAAAGCAGGACCGGTCAGCCGTATTCTGAATCCAGACTTCAAATTCCGATTCCGTAAATCCAACTTCCCATGTGTCTCCCTGTGGCTCGGTAACATATCCGGAAAAGAACTCGATTTTATAGTTCTTATCCGGTGTTACCAGTAAGCCGAGCGGATGCTCATCGAAGAATTCCTGCTGCTTGTATTTGTCGAGCGGCGCGAACATCGTTCCATTCTGCATATGGTGTCCATAGATGATGGAATGCCGATTAGCAAAGTTGGAATCGTTTCGGGAATCCAGAAAGATACAGCCAGATCCATTCCACTCGCCATTGAATAAATGATTCAGATAGTAGCTGTTGTCCGCTCCCTGTACAACCGGATAATTGATTTCTGTCCCCTCAATGTAGATCCATGCGACAATGTCGGGATTAACCTCACGAAGCGCTGTAAAATCAACCTCCGGCCAGACCGTTGTGTCGATTTCCACGGGCGGTTCTGTCTCATCAGGATCAGCGGTAGCTGCAGGCGGAGAATCGGTAGCCTTCGGTGGAAGCGAAACCATTTGGCTGATATCCTCATATACATTCTCTCCTGCGCGGTACTCAGAACAAATCTCCCATATTTTCCATACTGAAATTGCCATGACCGCAAGAAGGAATGCTACGAGAGCTCCGAACAGCAGTTTATTTTTTCGTTTCATGTGTATTCTCCTATTCTGCATAGACGCGGTTTCAATTGACACCGCTTTGCTGTGTTCTGCTCCTGCTCCGCTATACTCACAAGCACTTTCTATAAGTATATTGTTGATATACCGAAAAATCCAGTCCCATTTTGTGTTCATTCCAAAATAGAAAAAGGCTTTTTCAGGCACAAAATCCGTGCCCAATCACACGACAGCAGGGAAGTGCGAAAAGGCAACCCTTTTCGGACATCTAATTACACGAATGAGCGCAGGAAAATACAGCAATGAACTATGTGCCGAGTGAGAATGTCTGACGGTCTCACTGCGAAACGCATGCCGGAATGATGAATAGGCATGTTGGGATATTTAGTTCCATTCTGTCATCAGGAGAAAGTCACGAATGTTCCGATGCTTGATTCCATTTCTACTCATATGAAATTCAATGGAGAAATCACGATTTTATCAGATACAACTAATAAAATCGAATATTCGGCAGTATTCGATAGATGTAAAATGTGGAACGATATGTTAGCTGTATTTGCATTAAGCTGATTGGCTGTTAGAAGATTAAAATTCGCCATACTATCAAGCTCTACATCTGAACATATACTTTCTTTCACGCAAAAATGAGGGGTAAGGCATCAAAACCTTACCCCTCAAAATGTTTTCGCTAAAAGCGGTTAACACAGGGCGTCTCAGCCCCGAACAGCTGCACGTTACTTAGTAGATCTGCGCTTTCTGTTCAC
>Ga0129316_1000167_pt1 | contig 46964 bp, 54 predicted proteins | sample Cm1ome_2_FD_94429 | JGI IMG/M metagenome (GOLD analysis project Ga0129316, IMG submission 94429) | Eastern black-and-white colobus group fecal microbial communities from Wisconsin, USA - Cm1022B metagenome | ecosystem: Host-associated > Mammals > Digestive system > Large intestine > Fecal...
TCAGATATCCTCTACGAAGAGGACCCCCTCGACATTGCGGATCATCTCGATCACATCGTTGGGGTTGCTGTCCCGCCCGGTGCGCTGAAGGTCAAGCAGAATCTCATTGCTCCCGCTCGTATTCTCGTGGTTGAGGTATTCGACATAGGCCATGTGCCAGCCCTTCTGCCGCAGCGCGCGCAGCAGGGTCGAAAAGGGCACCGCGCTCGAATACTCCAGATAGATGCGCACCACCGAGGAAGCCTTGAGGTAGCGTTCGTCGAGCCGGTTCAGGCTCACGATCACCAGAAACAGGAACGCGCACATGATAATCGCGCCCTCATAGAATCCGACCCCCACCGCCAGGCCCATGCAGGCCGAGGCCCAAAGTCCGGCCGCCGTCGTCAGGCCCTTCACCTGCTGTCCGCGCTGGTGGCCGGTGATGACGATCGTTCCGGCGCCCAGAAAGCCGATGCCGCTGATGACCTGCGCGCCCATCCGGGCCGGGTCGGAGTTTGGATTAAAGTAGGTGACGATATATTGGTTCACCAGCATCGCGGACATCGCGCCGATGCAGACGACGATGTGGGTCCGCAGTCCCGCCGCGTGGCGCTTCTTGCCCCGTTCGAAGCCGATGACGCTGCCGCAGACGGCGGCGAGGACAAACCGGCAGAGGATCGATACCAGATTCATCTGCCGCAGGTAGGCGGCCAGCGCCCCCCAGTCAATTTCCCCCAGCTCCGCCATATTGCTCCTCCTCCCGGCCGGGACCTTGTTGCGGAAAGGTTCCGGCTATTTTACGCCTGTAAAAAAATGGGGGTTGGTCCATGCGGTATGCCCCTCTTTGTCGATGCACTCCACGCGGATGTAAAGCTCGCCGCCCTTTAAGGGATAGGCGATTTCAGTGAGCATCTCCCCTTCCGGCGCATAACAGCTCGATCCCCGGGGCGGATAGGTGGTCACGTGAATCTCCGGGCAGGGGCTGCACCGGAAATAGACCGTATCCTCCCGGATTCCCCAGTCGTAAATCACCGGACCCTGCGAAAAATAGTAGGTTCCGGCGGACATCGCCGCCAAAATCTCCGGAGGGCTGCATATTTCTGTGCGAACCATCACCCAGCCGCCGAAGCGGTCGCTTTTCTGGGTCTTTCCATGGGTGTCGTCGCAGGCAACGCCCCATACCCGGCGCCCGCTTTGGAGCAGCAGGTCCCAGTACAGATCGGCCCTTCCGGCATGCATCAGCCGCTCACACCCTGTGTTGAACACCTCGATGGCATTGAATCCGGTCAGGCTCATCACTTCGGATGGGGTCATCCTGCTCCAGTGCGGGTGTGCCAGCACAACAAACTGCCCGTCGGAGCGCATCTCATCCAGAAGCTGCTGATCCGGGATTTCCAGGCAGCTGCAGCGGCGGGCCTCACGGCAGGGGGTCTCCTGCGCCGGGGAGGGAACCAGCCCGACGACGTGGATGCATTTGGTATTGTCGGAACAGTGGCGGATATCCCGCTCCCACCCCGGAATCATGCAGATCGGCAGGCCTTCCCCCAGCCGGTGGGAGTCGATCACATTGTGGTCGGTAATGGCAAGGAAATCGTAACCCTGCTCAGAATAATCGCGGATTTGCTGCGCCGGGGGACACAGGCCATCCGTACGGGTGGTGTGGGAATGGATATTCCCACGGTACCAGCGCCCCTCTTCAGGGAAAAAGGATTGTTCCATGATAATCTCCGTTCTTACTGGTTCACGGTGGGGCTGCGCTTTTTCAGAGCAAAGAGAACCGCCAAACTGCCGACCACAAAGCCGATCAGGCTGGGCAGATACTGAGGAAGCAGCAGAAGGACGCCGCCGCCCAGCAGCATCAGCCGCGCGGCCATATTCACTTTATCCCGGAGATAGCCCACTGTACAGATGTCGATAAAGACAACGCCCAAAGCTGCCGTGATGACGGCGATGGCGATTTGACTGGCGCTCCCCTCCAGCAGCAGGGCCGGATTATAGCAGAAGGTGAAGGGAATGACAAAGATCGGGAGCGCAATCATGCAGGAAAGACACCCGGTTTTAAACCAGTTTGACTTGGCCAGGCCGGAGGCCATGAATACCGCCACGCAGACCGGAGGCGTCAGCGCCGACAGGCAGGCGTAATACATCACAAACAGATGCGCGGCCAGAGGCGGCACACCCAGCGTAATCAGGGCCGGCGACAGCACCGAAGCGCCCAGAACATAGGCGGCGGTGGTCGGCAGTCCCATTCCCAGCAGGATGCAGACGAACATCGAACACACCAGGCACAGGAACACGCTGTTCTCTCCCAGCGCGACGATCATGCTGGACAGCTTCGTGGCGAAGCCGGTCAGCGAGATCAGGGCAATTACAATTTGGGAGCCGGCCAGAATTCCGCACATCTCCACGATGCTGCTGCTGCCCTTGATGCAGGTGCTGAAGCAGATTTTTCCGGTGGAGGCCAGGGCGGTTTTCAGGTCCTTGGTGTCGACAATAAAACAGACCGCATAGGTCAGCAGCGCCAGCAGCGTCGCCCAAAACGCGCCCATGGTGACGGTATAGCCCCGAAGAAGATAGAACATGAATACCGCCAGAGGCACCAGAACCACGACATACTCGGTCACTCTGATATCAGTCTTCTCGTTCTCGCCCCGGATTTTGTCCCGGGAGGAAACCAGATGAATAGCAAGGAAAGCGCTGATATAAAACAGAACAGCGGGAACCAAAGCTGCCTTGGCGATGGTCAGATAGTTTTCTCCGATCAGCTGGGCCATAATGAAAGCGGCCGCGCCCATGATCGGGGGAAGGATCTGTCCGCCGGTGGAGGAGACGGCTTCAATGGTGGCGGCCCACTCGCTGGAATAGCCCGCGCGCTTCATGGAGGGGATGGTGAACACGCCGGTGGCCACGACATTGCCCATCGCGGAACCGGAGATCATTCCGAACAGGCTCGAGGCGATGACCGCGATCTTGCCGGAGCCTCCGGTGGATTTGCCCGCAATCCGCTGCCCCATCTTGATAAAGGTTTCGGCTCCGCCGGTCCCCGCCAGAATCGCGCTGAAGATGCTGAACATCGCCAGCATGACCGCGGAAAGGCCCAGCATGGTGCCCCAGATTCCGGTCCCGTTATGGTAGAGGTTCTGGAAAATCTTGTTGAAGGAAAAATTCTGATGCCTCCACATGCCGGGAAAAATCTCTCCGAAATAGGCGTAAATCAAAAACGCAATGCCCAGAATGGGAAAAGTCCAGCCGACGCTGCGGCGGCTGGCTTCCAAAATCAGCACCACCAGCACGACGGCGAATAGTTTGTCAACCGAAGAAACCCACTGGAGGGGCTGGTAGACGATCGTGCTGTATATCATGGTGACGTAGATGCAGCAGGCCGCGGACAAAACGGCAAACAGGATGTCATACCACGGCACATGATCCAGGCATTTGCCCTTGCGCATGGGCTTGAGAATAAAAACCAGCGTCAGGACAAAGGCCAGATGGACGCTGCGCTGGATAATATCGGAAAACTGGCGCACCCCAATGGTGTACATTTGAAAGAGGATCAGCGCCACTGATAGGACCTTGACAAATTTGTCCCAGAATCCGGTCAACTTCCTCATAAAAATCTCCATTCTGCCGCTCTTTTGCACCGGCGCAGAGAAAAATCCCCATGAGCGGCAAAGGGGGATTTTGACTGCTTTTGGCTTCCGGCGCCCCGAAGCGGTTGGGCAGCGGCCCTCCGCAAGGCATCCCGGCCGTCATATAGGCTTCTAAAATCCACGTTGGCGTTCCGAGATCGCTCCCGGAACGCCAACACAGCCTGTTTCAAGGAAAAATCAGCCTACGGGCACATACTCCTCCGGAATCAGCTCCTCGGGGACCTCGTAGCCGAGTTCGGTGAGGTACTGGACGGTTCCGGCGTGCAGGGGCGTCTTGGCGGCCTGAAGGGTCATTTCAGGCACGTTGTTGTTGGCGCCATTGACATAGGCCGTCTTCCAGGTATCGGCATAGTCCTCCCACATGGCCTTCCACATCTTGTAGACCAGCTCCTGCGAGAAGCTCATGTCAACCTGAATGCCCTGATAGGTGCACAGGGTCTGGATTTCATAATCAACGCCCTCATAGGCGTTCGCAGGCACAGTGCCGGTAGTGACGGAGGGGATCGCCTCGGTGACCTTTGCCAGCTCTTCGTCGGTATAGCTGATCAGCTTGACGGGGCGGTTGGTGTTGGCCTGAACGATGTAGCTGTCCGGAGCGGAACCGGTCTTGACGGCGCCTACGATCTGGCGGTTCGCATACGCGTCGCCCGCGTCCGCCTGAGCCGCCTCAAAATAGTTGGGGTGGATTCCCAGAACATCCAGAGCCTCGTGCGTCACAACGGAAGCCGCGGTGCCGGTTCCGCCGGGGTTGAAGTCCTTGCCGTCCAGATCGGACAGGGATTCGATGCCGGCATCCTTCGCCACGAAAATCTGGATGGGGGTGGACTCGTAATACCAAAGAATCCGCACATCGGTAAAGGGGTCGCCGGTGAAAGTGCTTCCGGTTCCGGTATAGCTCTCATAGTCGGTGTTGGAGATGCTGTTGGCGATGGACACCTCGCCCACACGCAGTTCCTGGGTATTCGCCACATTTCCGCCCGACTCCGCCACGGTGATCTCCAGCTCGGGTATGTTGGAAAGGACATCGCCGATCGCCACGCAGTAGGGGAACAGTCCGGAGCTCGACGCCACAGCGGACAGGGTCAGGTAACGGGGCTCCACACTCTCGGCCTGCTGCGAGGAGCTTCCGCTCCCGCTTGCGGGAGACTCGCTTTGTGAAGGCTGCTGCCCGCTACATCCGGACAGCGCCGCGAGCAGCATGGCTGCGGCAGTCAGGGCTGCAAAAAACTTTTTCATTTCCAATCTCCTCTTTTCATAATTGCAAACCGGCCGTCAACCGGATTTGGCTTTGATCATCAGGCATGTTCTATCGTCCTCTGGCGCCACGGCTATTATAAATTGTAATATTAAGCCAGAGATCTTTTAAAATATAGAGCCAATATTGCGGGATGTCAAATATAATTATAAAATAGATCCATAAGCAAATCTTATTTTTAGGAGGAATTCTTGTGCAAATCAAATCCTTCCAGTATTTCATCACCATCGCGGACATGCCCACCCTCTCCGCCGCCGCGCAGGCCCTGTTTGTCAGTCAGCCCGCCCTGAGCCAGCAGCTCAGAAAAATTGAGGAAGAGATTGGCGCGCAGTTGTTCTGCCGGGTGGGGCATACCATGCGCATCACTCCCGCCGGAGAAGTTTTTTTGCAATACAGCCGCCGGATTCTGCAAATCTATGAGGGAATGAAGAAAGAGATCCAGGTCACGCAGTCAACCGAGCAGAAGGCCGTCCGATTTGGAATCTCCCCTTTTTACAGCCAGCATTATCTCCCGCGCCTGCTTCCCCCCTTTCTGGCCCAGAATCCGGAAATCAAAATCGACATCGTCGAGGACATCTCCCACCGGCTCGAGCAGCAGCTGATCGACGGCGATCTGGACTTCTGCGCCCTGCCCCTGTTTCCTCAGAACGAGTTGCTCGAATATGAGACTATCTATCTTGAGGAAATCCTGATGGCGATTCCCAAAAACCATCCCATTAACGCCCATTATCCCGACACTTCGGCAAATGGGGAGCGGTTTCCCTATATCGATCTTTCCCTGCTGAAAAACGAGGCGTTCATCGGCCTGAAAAAGATTCAGAAATTCTCCCAAATGGGCCTTCGGCTCTGCAAAGAGGCGGGCTTTGTTCCGAACACCGTCTGCGAAACCCTGAACTGGGAAACGGTACATATGCTGGTGGCCACAGGTCTGGGGGTCGGCTTCATCCCCAAGATGCTGGTGGGCACCATCACCGATCCTGAGCTGCGCCCGCGCTATTATCAGCTTCCCTCCAACTTTTACCGGGCCTATGCCATTGCCCGGCGGCCCGGCACCGTATTTTCGGGCCATGCCCGCATCCTGATCGACAGCTTTCGGGAGTCCTTCAAAAACATGTGACCGCTCCGGCGGATACGTTAAGCGGCCCCCGCGGCATAAAAGCCGCGGGGGCCGCTTAACGTTGTACAGTTTTCGCGCATGGAGCCGCCGGCTCCAGCGGTGAGGGTCAGAACCCTTCGCTTCGGGAATCAGGCAAAACGGACAGCCCGCGAGGGTCTTGGACGGCAGGAAACCGCCGCGGCAGGGAAAGCCCTCCTTTTACGGGCTGTGGAGCAGGAAAGGCAATTAGTACTCGTTTTTCTGAAAGGCTTTCTCTTGTGCGAAGGGCGCGGGTCAGATGGTGTAAAGCTCGGGACGGCGGTCCTTATAGGCGGGCAGCTTTTTGCGGACCGCCTCGATGCGGTCGGTATCGATGACCGCGGAAATCAGGCCTTCGCCCTCGCCCGCATTGGCGATGGTGACGCCCATCGGGTCAACGACGACGCTCTCACCGATGCAATTCTCATCGCACAGGTCACAGGCGAGCATATAAACGGTGTTTTCAATCGCGCGTGCGGTGATGAGCGTCTGGAAATGATGACTCTTGAGTTTGCCGGCAATCCAGGCGGTGGGCATAATGATGATGTCGGCTCCCTTGGAACGCTGATAACGGGCGACTTCGGGGAAACGCACCTCATAGCAGACAAAAAGGCCGATTTTGCCGAAGGGGGTATCGATCGGCTCGAAGAATTTGTCTCCGGGCTTGTTGGCGTCCGACTCCTTGTAGCCGAACGCATCGTACAGGTGGGTCTTGCGGTAGGAGCCTACCAGTTCGCCCTCGCTGTTAATGACCACGGTGGTGTTGTACTTCCGGGGGTCGGACGGGTCCTCAACCTTTTCGCTCATGCCGCAGATGACCCACATGCCGTATTTCTTGGCTTCCTCACGCAGCCCGGTGACAAAGGGGCCGTCAAGGGGCTCACAGGCTGCCAAAATTGTCTCTTTGGGGGTTCCAACGGGGAAGTGGGCCATAAAGACCTCCGGAAAAACCATCACGTCGGGATGATGCTCCTCATAGGCCCTGGCCATCATCTTCTTGGCCTTTTCCAGATTTGCCGCGACATCGCCGGATGACGACACCTGAGCGAGTACAAACTTGCTTTTCATAGGAACGTTCCTCCTCTTATTATCATGCGAACGGGTAAATGCCAGGGATTAGCCGAGCAGCGCGGGCAGCAGGGTGCTGACGCCCGGAACCAGTGTTACGATCAGCAGCGCAATGGCAGAGGCGATGATATAAGGCACAACCGGCCGGACGATGTCCGCGACCTGAATGCCGCCGATGCCGCAGGCAACGAAGAGGTTGCAGCCGACCGGCGGGGTCACCTGGCCGATGGCCACGTTCATGACGAGGACCACGCCGAGATGGTAGAGGTCAACGCCCAGTGCCGTTGCGATCGGCATAAAGATCGGCACAAAGATGTACATGATCGAGTTGCCGTCGATGAAGCAGCCCGCGATCAGAACGAGAATGTTGGCGATCAGCAGGAAGACCAGCGTGTGTCCGTTGACCACCGATTCAAGGAAATGGGTGATGGTGGCGGAAATGCCGGAAACAGACATCACCCATGCCATCAGGCCCGCGTTGCCCATGTTCCACATGATGGCGCCCGCCTGACGGCCGGAGTCGATGACGACCGCAAGAAGCTCCCTGGCGCGCAGCGTCCGGTAGATGCAGACGCCGACGAACAGGCCGTAAACAGCGGCGACCGCCGCGGCCTCAGTGGGAGTAAAGATGCCGCCATAGATACCGCCCAAAATAATGACCGGCATCATGAGGCCCCAGAAAGCGTCCTTAAAAGCAAGCGCGCGGACCTTGGCCGAAGCCTTGGTAAGACGCTTGAGGTCGCTCTTTCGGGTTACCCAAAGGGAAGCGGCAACCAGAGCGGCACCCATGACAAGGCCGGGGACGACGCCGGCCATAAACTGCGTGCCGGTTGAAATACCGACCAGCGAGGTATAGACGACAAATGAAATCGACGGCGGAATGATGATGCCGATGCCGCCGGCAGTCGCCATCAGCGCGGAAGCGTCTCCCGGCTTATAGCCGACCGCGATCATGGCGGGGATGACAATGGAACCGAGCGCGGCGACGGTCGCCGGGCCGGAACCGGAAATAGCGGCAAAGAAGCAGGCGACGATGACGCACACCATGCCGAGGCCGCCCTTGATGTGTCCGACAAAGCTCTGAGCGAAGTTGATGAGCTTCTCAGAGATGTTGGCCTTTTCCATAATGTTGCCGGCGAGGATAAAGAACGGAATGGCCAGCAGCAGGAACTTGCTGAGACTTGCATAGTAGTTATAGGGCACCATGGCGAAGCCCATGCCGGTGGTGAAAAGCGTGCAGATGCTTGCCAGACACATCGAAGTACCGATCGGGGTGCCGATGGCAACACAGACGCTGAAAACGCCGAGCAGAAGGAACGCTGTCATTGGGCTTCACCCTCCTCTTTGAGTTTTTTGAGTTTCCGGACATCCTGCAGGATGTTCTGGATGCATCGGAAAATCACCAGTCCCAGGCCGAACGGAACGGCCATCGTGTAGGTCCATGCCGGCACCCGGAGGGCGACAGTCAGGCTCTTGAGCTTGAGCTGTGTTGAGATCATCGAAAAGCTCGTCCAGAACAGGAAGAGGGCCGCAAGGCAGGTGAGGGTCGTGGTAATGATGGAAAAAATCGTCTTCATCTTCGGCTTCATCGTTCCGGTGAGAAGATCAAGGGTATAGAGGCTCCTCCTTTTGCAGGCCAGGGCGCTGCCCACCGTACCCAGCAGGACGAAGAGAGCGCAGACCAGCTCCTCGGTGAAGGAGAAGGAAAAGTGCAGTACATAACGCGAAACCACGCCGAGGAACACGAGGGTCAGCATGATGACGAGAACCGCCGCCGTTATGCACGATTCAAGATCGACGGAGCTTTTTTTCTTCATGTGTTTCTCTCCTGTGGGGAGGAGATTCCCCGCGGCGCCAACCCCGGGGAATCCTCACACTCCATGTTAAATAGTGAAGCTTGCTTTTTCAATCAGCCTTCAAAACCAAAAGCCTTCTTGCACTCGGGGGTCAGCAGGGCGAGCTGTTCATCGATGACCGGCTTGGCAGCATCCTTGAAGGTCTGCAGCTCTTCGTCGGTCGGGACAGTGATCACGCAGCCGGCGTCAATGAACGCCTGCTTGCAGATATCTTCCTGATCGTACATATACTGGCGGCCGTAAAGGGCGGCTTCACGGGCGCAGTCGGCAATGAGCTTCTGGGTGTCCGCATTCCACTTGTTCCACTCGTTCATGTTGGCAAGGAAATCATAGGCGGAGCAGAAAACGCCGCACTCGGTGACATACTTCTGCACTTCCTGCATGCTGGCGGAATAGAGGGTCTGGTAGCCGTTGGTGTTGCCGTCAACGGTGCCGGTCTGCAGAGCGGAGTAAAGCTCGCTCCAGCTCATATTGACCGGGTCGGCCCCGAAGGCGCGCTGCAGCTTCATCTGGGTGTCGCCGTAGGCGCGCATTTTGAGGTTGGCCATGTCTGCAACGGTTTTGACCTCACGCTTGTTGTTGGCGAGATGCTGCAGGCCGTTGGGGAAGGTGTCCAAGCGCTTGATGCCGTACTTCTCATAGACGGTGTTGATGTAAGCGCCGGCTTCGCCGTCCATCTTCGAATAGAGGTCCTCATAGTCCTTGTAGGCAAAGGGAACGCCGCCGGCGTAAAAGTCGTTGTCAACAACGTTGAAGGAGGTCTGGGAGATAATCGCCATCTCAAAGGCGCCGCCGGCGATCATCATCTCGACGTGGCGCTGCATGTCGCCGCCGACGAGCTGGCAGTTCGGATAGCGGTCGATCTGCACAACGCCGCCGCTCTTTTCTTCGACCAGTTCTTCAAACTTGATGGCGGTGACGCCGTCCATGCCGGTGTCGCCGGTCGCATAGCTGAGCTTGAGGGTCAGCTTATCATACTGGGGGCCGCCCGCAGTGCTGCCGGAGGCCGCGGGGGCCGCGGAGGAGGCAGGGGCTGCGCTCGAGGAGCCGCCGCAACCGGCGATGGCAAGGATCATCGTCAGGGCTAACAGAGCAGAAACGATTTTCTTCATGTGAGTCATCCTTTCATTACGTTACAAAGACAGCTTACAGGGTATAGATATCGGGCCTTCTGCAGTTCCAGGTGGCAACCCGGCCGCGGATCTCCTTCTGATGCTGCATGTCGAGGGTCGCGTAGACAATATCCCGGCGGCCCAGCGCCGACGCGGTGACGATTCCCCAAGGGTCCACCACCATCGAGCGTCCAAACGGGTTCTCGGTCCCGCCGCAGATGCTGCCGAACTGATTGACCGCGCAGGTCCAGGTCAGATTCAGCAGCGCGGTGGACTGCACCAGCAGATCCCAGTGATCGGTTCTGGGCGGGAGCGGCGACCCCGTCGGAAAGCTCGCCGCACAGAAGATGATATCCGCCCCTTGCAGCACCATGCTGCGGGGCTGTTCGGGGAAACGCAGGTCAAAGCAGACCATCAGGCCGATCCGGCCAAAATCGGTATCGAAGACGCCCAGCTTGTCCCCCGGCACCGCTGCGTCGGATTCCCGGATGCCGATGGCGTCCATCAGATGAACCTTGGAATAGGAGCCGGCCACTTCGCCGGAACGATCGATGAGGGCACAGGTGTTCTTAACCTTTTCGCCGCAGGTTTCGGCAAAGCTGCCGGGAATCAGATTGACCCCAAACCGCCGCGCCTGCTTCTTCATCTCGGTGATGTAGCGTCCGTCCATCGTTTCGGAGTTGGCGCGCGCCTCCTCCAGAGAGAGGGCCTCGTAGTAGTTGTACTCCGGGAAGATAATCAGATCGAGCCCGGGGCAGTGCTCCGCCGCCTCCTCAATCATGGAAACGGTCTCGGCGATGTTCTGCTCCTTTGAGCCGGTCACCCCCCGCTGACAGAGGGCGACTTTGACAAAGCGTTTCACCACGATTGGTTCACTCCTTGCTGCGTCTTATTTCTCCATGAAGTTCTGAATGTAGTCGGCAATGTTGGCGACGCCGCGCTCGACGGTGATTCTGCCCTTTTCAGCGGTGCCCTTGGTGCCGTCGCCCAGCGTGCCGGTGTCGGTATGCTCGGCGTACTTCACGCAGTTGACGATTCCGGGCCACTTGTTCACAAAGGGGGTGTTGGTCGAAGCGGCAACTTCCATATGGACCAGCTCGGGGAAGAGGTACAGCAGAACCGAGGTGCCGGCTTCCGCAGCGTGGCCGTGGGGGTTGGAGCTTTCCCACAGGTCGGAAGTGAAGCTGGGGATATACTGCCACCAGCCGATCTGGCCGTACTTGATTCCGTGCTTGAGCTGCGCATCGACAAGGACTTCTGTGAGGGGCTGGGTGTTGTGCAGGTGGGTGTTTACCACGAAGAAGTTCTTGAATCCGAGGCGGACAAACTCATCGATCATCTCTCTGTAGACCGCGGTGAGGGTGGCGGCGGAGATGGCGATGGTGCCGGGGAAGCTGGTCAGGCTCTTGGACTGGCCAATTTCAACGCAGGGGGCGACGATGCCGTTGACCTTCTCGGCAACCAGTTCGGCAACCTTCTTCGCAACGAGGATATCGCTGCCCAGCGGGAGATGACGTCCATAGACCTCACAGGCGCCAGAAGGGATGATGATTGTCTTTGCAGTCTTGCTGCGCTCCGCGAACTCAGACCAGCTCATGTCTCTCAGATTGTATACCATAGTAAAATCTCCTTTCTCTTCCACGCGTTTTGCGTGTCTGATCAGGATATAAAGCAAATCTTACGCCAGGCTAACATTTTTTCTGCAATTTTGTCGAAATGTCCGTTTTGATTGTTAAAAATTATTCAAGTCCGCCAAAGAATTTCTCAAAAATTCGAAAAGATGCTCCTGCTCTTCAAAAGGGGCGGCGGCGGTTTTTCTCATTTTTGAGATTATTCGCAAAATCAGGAAACTTAATTCTCGATATTAAGAACTGCTTTCGGCCGCCCCGGTCACCGGCAAAGCACCTTCCCGTAGAGGACGGGTGCCGCAAAAGCCGCGGGAACCGCCGCGGCGAAAAAAGCAGAAGCCCGCCCCGTCACCGACGCAAAGATCAAAACGCCCAGTCCGGCCGCCATCCAAAGGCAGGCGGCGAGGCGATGAACCGCCGCCCAGACGCGGCAATCCGCTTCGAGGAAGGAAAAATGCAGGGCAACGGTGGAGGTCTGCGGACAATCCATCATGTGTCCGCCGAGCAGGAGCAGCGCCAGCCCAATCCCGCAGGAAGCGGCAAACGGCGGGGGAAGCGGCTGGTTCGCCGCCCTGTAGATAAAAAGATTGGCAAGGCCGGTCGACAGAACGGGAAAGCCCCAGCGTCCAAACAGCCGGACAAAGGTTTTCGGCAGCGTCATTCTCTGTTGGTTGAGGTAAAGCTGGATGTGGACAATCAGGTTCAGAAGGCACATAAGTCCGGGGATTCCGAACACCACCAGAGCGCGGGGCATCGAATCGTCCCGTCCGTCCATCCGGGTGATCCCCGTCTCGACAATTTCGGGGATGCTTTCCCACAGGCGGACGCCCGTGATCATCGGCAGGGCGCAGGCAATCATCGTCACAGCAAACAGAATGAAAGCCTTTTCCCGGGAAACATGCCTGCCGAACAGGCGGGCTGCCTGCGCTTGAGCTTCGCCGGTCATAGGGATCGCTTTTTTATTCTGGCTCATCGAATTTATGATGCCTCCTCTTATTCATTGGGCTTTTCTGTCTGCGCAGGCGGAGAGCGCGGCCGCCGCCGGTCCCCACCTCCGGACGCCGAAGCATTTTCTCTTGCCATGGAGACTTCTTTTCCTCATTTTCCAAAATTCCATATATGCAGCCGCCGCACATATCAGGAAAGAGACCGGGGCTTTTTTGCAGCCGGAAAACGCATCTCGTTATCTATCCTCTGCGCTGCGCCGGGTCGGCGCCCTCCATTTTCCGGTAGTACGAGGCCACGCTGATTCCCAGCTTGGAACAGATTTTGCGGATCTGCTTCAGGGTGGGACAGCCATTGTACCGCGCATTCATCTGGGTCAAAACCTGCAGTTCGCAGTCCCGCACGATTTCCTTGAGCGTCCTGTCCTCCGCGTCGGGAGCAGCCGGAGCGGAGGGTCCCGGCGCGCCGCGGCTCCCGCACTGAATCCGCTGCGGAATGTTCTCAAAGGAAAGCGTCTGAGAATGCTCAAAGTTCATCATATATTCGATGCAGTTTTCCAGCTCCCGGACATTGCCGGGCCAGCCGTACTGCTGCAGGAAACGCTGCGCTCCCGCCTCAATGCCGGTGATATTCCGGTCGAGCTTCTGATTGTATTTTTCGATGAAATAGTCAATGAGAAGCGGAATATCCTCCCGCCGTTCACGCAGCGGCGGAATCCGCAGGGTAATGACGCTCAGGCGGTAATAGAGATCCTCCCGGAATTCGCCGCGGACGATGAGCTGTTCAAGATTCTTGTTGGTCGCCGCAATGATGTGTACATCCACCGAGACCAGGTGGCTGCTGCCGATTCGGTCGATCTGCCGGTCGGTAAGCACCCGCAGGACCTTGGCCTGCAGATAGAGCGGCATGTCCCCGATTTCGTCAAGAAACAGGGTGCCGGTGTCGGCGAGCATGAACTTGCCGATTCGTCCGCCCCGCTTGGCGCCGGTAAACGCCCCTTCCTCGTAACCGAAAAGCTCGCTTTCCAGCAGCGTTTCGGGGATGGCGGCGCAGTTGACCGTCACAAAGGGGCGGGAACGTCTCGGCCCGCTTGCGTGGATGGTGCGCGCAATGACCTCTTTGCCGGTGCCGCTTTCCCCGAGCAGCAAAATATTGGACGAGTTCTGAGACACCGTTTGAATCTGCTCCTTGAGCGCCAGCATCTGCGGATTGCGGGTCACCAAATCAAAGGGGAAGCTGACGGTGTCGTGCTGGATGATGGTGTCCTGCAGAGCCGAAAAGGGATTGACGATGCAGAGCGCATCCTCCGCGTCGTCGGGGACGGGGCGCACCGTAAGGGTCAGGTGGTGGCGGCGCCCGCCCTGCCGGAAGGTCAGCTCCTTTTCCATAACGGTCTGGCTCCGCAATGCCTGACCGACTACCGCGACGATCTCCTCGAGGCATCGCCCATAAACAGCGCGATCCTGATCCACACACAGAAGGTGCCGGGCCCGTTTGTTGATCTGCAGCACCTCCCCGTCCCTGCTGCAAAGGAGCATTCCTCCCTTCACCGCCTCAAAAACACCGGAAAGCTGCGCGTTGCGGGTTCTCACCAGATGCAGAAGCCGTTCCTGCTCGAGCTTGGCAGAAATCAGGTCGGCGGTCTTCTCCAGATAGCCCAGCAGGCTCTCCTCCTTTTCGAGAAGGATCTTCTGCTGCCGGGCGGTGAAGGAGGCCACGACAATCACCCCCTCCACGCTGCCCCCCAGGATAATGGGATAGAGGAGGATCGAATAATAAATCGGTTCGTCCGTAACGCTGAAGGGGCGGGAGGTCGTGTCCCGGACTGCGAGGGGCTCCCCGCTCTGCATCACCTGAAGGGTATAGCTGCGCTCCCAGTTGTCCTCCTCATTGGCTCTTCCTCTGAAGCGCCCCGTGCCCGATATGCGCAGCATCGGGTCGGTATTGATGATGGTAAGCTCGAGATCCAGAACCGCGGCAAAGGAATCAACAACGTCATCCAAAAATGCTTTCAGGTCAAGAAGATCCATTTTCTTCCCCCGATCGTAGTTTTATTCAGTGTAGCATAAACAACAGTACCGGCGCAAGCGGACCGGATACCGCCGTCTAATCTAAGCGCGTCAGGATGATAACCGCAGCCAGAATTGCCAGAACCCCCAGGCCGGTGCGCAGGCCGAACGGTTCGGAGTAGATGGCGATTCCCACCGCAAGGCTGGTAATCGGCTCAAAGGTCGAAAGAATCGACGCCCGCTGCGGCCCGACAATCCGCACCCCGATCTGGAACAGGATGCTGGCGCTCTGTGAAAAAACCATCAGGACCACAAGGTTGCAGAACCAGCCCAGCGGCGTCATCGAGACGAAGAGCTCCCCGGTGAACACTCCGTAGAGAGCCTGTCCCACAAAGGAGAACAGCGCCAGCCAGAAGGCCAGCACCAGCGAGGGAAGATTCCCCAGCCCGCTCTGGTCGAGATAGATAATATAAAACGAGTAGGTAATCCCCGAGAGAAATGCCAGCAGAACGCCCGCCGCATTTCCCGACTGGCCCGGCGTATAAAACATCAGGATTCCAGCGGAACAGAGGGCAACACACAGCACCTTGACTCCGGAAAGGGGCGCATGGCAGAACAGCACGCAGCCCAGAAGGGTAAACACCGGGTAGACAAAGTGGATGGTGGTGGCCATGCCGGAGGAAATAAAATAATAGGAGCTGGACAGCAGCAGCGGTGTGCTGGCAAAGCCCAGTGCGAGCATCACCATCCGGCGCATCTGCCGGCGGCTCAGTCTGACCGAAACGCCCTTATGCCGCAGAAAACCCCACAGAAGGGGGGCAATGAGGGAGTTGCGGATTGCCGCCGCGCTGACGGCGTTGCCGCCGCTGGCATAGATCGTTTTGGTAATGACGGGGATACAGCCGAAAATGACGGCTGACAGAATTACGAACAGAATCCCCTGCAAATCCTTCGGCCGGCTGTCCGCTGCCGCCGCGGGACGAGCAGCCGCCCTAAACATGGGACAGGCGAACATCCGCGTGCCTGTTCCGCATCGAAGCAAATCCGCCCTGCCGCTCCCCCGGAATGCGCCGGCTGCATCCGGCAAGAGCGGGACGGACCCCTCCCGGCCAAAGACATCTCATGATCGTTTCCTCCTCTTTTTCCATCGGGCGCCCGGCGTCTGCCGGACGGAAATTCAGGGATATCATTTCCCCTTTTCATTATTAAGCAAATTTTGTGCCATGGTCTTTTGCATCGGAAAGCGGGAATCTTCTTGCGATTTTTCTCATAATCGAGAAACATCACGCTCTTTTTCTTCTTATTTTTAAGAAATTTTCTCATATTTGATAACAGCAGCCTCTTCCCGTATGCGGACAGCCTTCCATCCCAGACCAAAGAGGCCCGGAAGCTTTTGTCTTCCGGGCCTCTTTGCGATGCGGAAAAAATTTGTTTTAATTTTTGGTATGGACTGCCCGTCCCTCGGCGTGAAGGGCCGCCTCCCGCACCGTTTCGGTGACGGTGGGATGGGAGTGAATGGTTGTAATCAGCTCATCGAGGGTCGCCTCGAGCCGAAGCGCCAGCGCACCCTCGCTGATCAGATCGGTGGCGCGCGGTCCGATAATGTGCAGGCCGGGCACCTCCCGGTACTTGCGGTCGGCGATAATTTTGACCAGGCCTTCGCCGCCGTTGAGGATCAGTGCCTTTCCGTTGGCGTTCATCGGGAATCTTCCGACGAGGTAATCAATCCCCTTTGCCCGGCACTGCTCCCAGGCCGGTCAGGAGACCTTTGAGCTGTACCGCAAGGGCATCGATGTTCACCGCCTGCTCTACGCCGCGGCAAACAATCCGCAGTTTGAGAGAATCGGCCTCAACATGCCTGAACAGGAAAGCGTGTTCAGCTACCGCAGTCTGCTCAAGGACGACAGCCGGAGCCGGGATATGCACGAAGAGCATAAGAAGATCGCCAAATATGTAATCGAGCAGGACGCGGACCGTGCGAAAGAAGCTGCCCGCTTTCATATTCACAAGCTGATCGAACGTCTGCGGTCAGCCCAGCCGAACGTCACCTTTGACTCTCCGCTTAAGGGCAGCATACCCCTTCTGGCTCTTCAGCACAAGGAACCCATCAAATAAAGCCTCCATACAGCGGCAGTTTCCCCTCTTTGAATGCACAGGACAAAAGCCGCCATACCATGGGATGAAGATTCCCACAGCATGGCGGCTTTTTGCCGCTGTCCGGCCCCTCATCCGGCGGGCGCTTTATCTGAGCAGCTCGCGGTTGATGGGGCTTCTCGGCGGGTTCCCTGTGAGGACCCGCGCGGCCTCCTCCGCGGCCATGCGCTGGAGGCTGGAACGCGCTTCCTCGCTGTACCAAGCGGCGTGGCCGGTCAGCAGAAGCTGCGGCATCCCGCGCAGAGGGCTGTCTTTGGGCAGCGGCTCGGTTTCAAATACGTCGAGCCCTGCGCCGGCGATTCCGCCGGACCGGAGCGCGTCGATCAGATCCGCCTCGCAGATCAGTCCTCCCCGGGAGGTGTTGATCAGGCAGGCGCTCCTTTTCATTTTGGCAAGTGCCCTCCGGTCGATCCAGTGCCTTGTGGCGGGGGTCAGCGGACAGTGGCAGGAAAGGAAATCGCTCTGTGCGAGCAGGGTGTCGAAGTCCACCGGTCCGGCCCCGGCCGCACGGATTTTTTCCGGGTCGAGGTAGGGGTCATGGGCGATGACCTTCATGCCGAATGCTTTTGCCCGGATGCAGACCTGCTGCGGAATCCGGCCAAAGCCGAGCAGACCGAGGGTGCAGCAGCTCAGGCGGGTAATCGGCTTGATTTCCGCATAGCCCCAGCCGCCGGAATGCATCTGCGCCTGCTGCTGAGGTATTTTTTTGGCGAGGGCAAGCAGAAAAGCAAAGGCATGATTTGCCACATCTTCGACGCCGTAATCCGGCACGTTGCAGACAAAGATTCCCTTTGCGGTCGCGGCCGCGACATCCACGTTATCCACACCGATGCCGTATCGGACGATGACCCTGCACCGCTCCAGAGCAGCGATTACCCGTGCGGTAATCGGAGCATACTGCACAATCAGGCCGTCACAGCCGGCGGCCTGGCGGATCACATCCTCCTCGGTTTTGCACTGGAAATCGCTGCATTCGATTCCCGCCGCTTCGAGCACAGCGCGCTCGGCGGAAATCGTTTCATATTCATAATCGGTAATTGCAACCTTCATGGCATTCATGTTTCTTTTGGTCCTTCCATTCCATTGAAAAAGCACCGGCGAAGCGCACCGGCCATCGCCTGCGCAGGGGGACGGCGCCCGGTCCAAATCTCCACGCTGTAGACGCCCTGGCAAACCAGCATCGAAAGGCCGTCCACCGTTTTGGCGCCGCGGCGCTCCGCTTCGATCAGAAACGGGGTGCGCGGCGGGTTCATGACCGCGTCGCTGACCACCATCCCCGGGCGGATCGAATCATAGTTGATATCCGGACGTCCAGTGTCCGGCGCAAGCCCCACCGGAGTTGCGTTGACAACAATATCGGCATCCGGCAGCGCCATGCCCGGCTCCCAGCGGAGGAACGAGGCGCTCCCTCCGGCAGCCCAGATACATTCAGCCACCGCTTCTCCGCGCTCGCGGCTGCGGTTGACGACAATGATCTGCTCCGCACCGTGCAGTGCGTTGATGACCCCTACCGCCCGGGCTGCACCGCCCGCCCCGAGCAGAACCATTCGTTTTCCGCCGGGGTCCACACCGGCCTGCATCATCGCATCGTACTGACCCTGACCGTCGGTATTATAGCCGGTCAGCTTTCCCCCCTCATTGAGGATGGTGTTGACCGCCCCGGTCAGCTGCGCCGAATCATCAAGTGCGTCGAGATAGGGAATCACTTCCGTTTTCAGCGGCATGGTGAGATTTGCCCCGCGCATTTCAAAGGCGCGCAGCCCGGCAATGGCGCCGGGCAGGCTCTCGCGCCGGACGTTGACCAGCAGGTACCTCCAGTTCAATCCCATTGCGCGCAGCCCCGCCTCATACATAATCCGGGTGGGCTTGCGGTTGATCGGATAGCCGAAGTGACCCAGCAGAACGGAATAGAAATCTTCCATTTTCTTTCTCCGTTTACAGGATGCCGGTTTTTTTCGCGATGAGGAATGCACCCGCCGCCGAGAGGGGAATACCCTCCTTCGGGGCGCAGACATGCACATGCGCGAAGTATCCGTCGTGCTCCAGCAGATCGGCCATCGCCCGGCGCAGCGGGTCCTTTCCGGCGACGATGACATCCGTCTCAGGGCCGACCTGCAGCGCGTCGGAATGCCGGATGCCGGTTAAATCGCTCTGCAGTGCCGCGCCGAGGACATAGTTGGCGAGCTTCTTTTGATCCTTGAGCACAAACTGACTGAGAATGCGCGCCGAGAAGCACGCCCGTCCGACGCCGGACTTGGCGGCAGTGTCGCAGCCGAGCAACACCATGCTGCGGTCATAGTCCTCCGGGGCGACAAACTGCCTGCCCACCGCGTCGGCAATGATGGTATCGTTGGTGATGCTGGCAAGCAGTTCGCCGCTGATGCTGGTCAGGCAGCCGGTGATCTGCCCCTTGGTATTGACCGAGACAAATTTCATGTGCGAGCCGGGCAGCACCAAAAGATAGCTTTTCCCGCGGGGATACTGCTCGAGAAGGGCGATGCTCTCGACCTCCTCGCCGCGCATGATATCCATCGCTTCGAAGTTGCCGAAACCGATAGGGCCGCCGGAATTCTTCACTCCGGGGACAAAGTGAATCGGTATCGGGCAGACGTCGGGCAGGCTGACCTTCTGCACGGCGGCCGCAAGATCATCCGCTCCCGCGGGCACCACGCAGTGCGGAATTTCCACCAGTCCGACGTTGGAGGTGATCATGCCGCTGGCAATGACCGCTTCCACCTCGTCGTAGGAGGTTCCTGCATCCCGCAGCACCCGTTCGAGACATTCCTTCACCGCGGCCTTCAGCCGTCTGTTGCTGCCGTCAATCGCGGTGTTGCGCACACCGACCTCCGATTTGGCCGACGCTGCCGGGCGAAATTTCGAATCCCAGAGAACGACCCTTGTGTTGGTCGTACCGGTATCCAGTGTAATGATGTAGCTCATGACTGCTTCCTTTCCGGTCACCACTCGGCAACGGTGCCGTCGAAATTGCGCCAGATGGGATTTTTCCAGGTGGGGGCGTTCTCGGCCGCCCTGCGGACAACCTCCTCGTTGATCTCAACCCCAAGGCCGGGGCCGTGCATCAGCTCGAGGTAGCCCTCGTTGTAATGGTAGATCGTGGGGTCCTTGAGGTAGTCGAGCAGATCGCCGCCGCGGTTGTAGTGAATACCGAGGCTCTGTTCCTGGATAAAGACATTAGGCGAGCAGGTATCGACCTGGAAACATGCCCCCAGCGCGATCGGCCCGAGCGGACAGTGAGGCGCCACCGCGATGTCGTAGGCCTCGGCCATCGCAATGATCTTCCGGCATTCGGAGATGCCGCCCGCATGGGAGAGGTCGGGCTGAATGATATCGACATAGCCGTCCTCGAAGATCTGCTTGAAGTCCCAGCGGCTGAACATCCGCTCGCCGGTGGAGATCGGGGTGGTAGTGGCGCGGGCGATTTCACGCAGCGCTTCGTTGTTCTGGGAAAGGACCGGCTCCTCGATAAACATCAGCCGGAACTGATCGAGCTCCCGCGCGAGCACCTTCGCCATTGTCTTATGCACCCGTCCGTGGAAGTCGACGGCGATATCCATATCGAAGCCAAGCTCATCGCGGATCGCGGCGACCCGGTCGCAGACGGCCTGCACCTTTTTGAAGCTGTCGATGTAGTGCATCTCCTCGGTGCCGTTCATCTTCAGAGCGCGGTATCCCTGCTCATAGGCCTCGCGGGCTCCGGCGCGGATATCCGAGGGACGGTCGCCGCCGATCCAGCGGTAGACCTTGAGTCTGTCGCGGCAGGCGCCGCCCAGCAGTTCATAGACCGGAACCCCGAGCGCCTTGCCCTTGATGTCCCAGAGAGCCTGATCGATGCCGGCGATGGCGCTCATGACCTCCGGGCCGCCGCGGTAGAAGCCGCCCCGGTACATCATCTGCCAGATGTCCTCAATGCGGGAGGGGTCCTTGCCGGTGATCAGCCCGCGGAACTCCTCCACGCAGGCGCGCACCGCATCGGCACGCCCCTCGATAACCGGCTCTCCCCAGCCGGCAATTCCTTCGTCGGTGTCGATCTTCAAGAAAAGCCAGCGGGGCGGTACTTTATAAAGCGTTAAATTTGTAATTTTCATTCCGATTTCTCCTATCTATTGGAGCTGTGCGGTAAATTCCCGCGCCAAACCGCGGATCGCGTCGAAATCCCCCGCCTGAATCAGGGGCGCTTTGGCGATATTGGAGCCAACTCCCACCCCCGCAACCGATGGGTGCGAGAGGAATTCCATCAGGTTTCGGCTGTTGACCCCTCCCATCGGCAGCAGCGGGATATGTCCCAGCGGCGCTGCCATCGCTTTGATGTAGGGCAGGCCGAGGGTGTCGGCCGGGAAAAGCTTGACCAGCGCCGCGCCCGCCTTCCATGCGCAGGCAACTTCGCTGGGGGTCATTGCGCCGGGGATCATCGCCGTCCCAAGGCGGCGCGCCTCAGCCATCACCTCGAGGTCGAGATTGGGGGAGAGCAGGTATTTTGCTCCTGCTTCCACCGCGGCGCGCGCCTGCGCGGCGGTCAGCACGGTGCCCGCGCCGACCAGCATGCAGCCGCCCATCGCTGCGTTCACCGCGCGGATCGCAGCGGCAGTCCGATCGGCGGTCTGCGGATCGTTCTGATTAAAGGTGATCTCCAGCATCCGGATGCCGCCTTCGTACATCGCCTGTGCCGCAGCGGTCATCCGCTCGGGCGGGACGCCCCGCATCGCTACAATGATGCGGTGCTTTCTGACCTGTGTCAGGATATCATCGTTCATTTTCCGTCTCCTCCCTGCATCAAGTGCAGAGGTATCCGCCGTCGACCGCCAGCGTCACACCGGTCACGTAATCCGACGCCGCACTGGCGAGGAAAATCACCGCGCCCTTCATGTCGTCCGGCTCTCCCCAGCGTTTCTTGGGCAGACGAGCCAGAATCTTGGGTTCACGGTCCGGGTTGCCGATCAAGGCGGTGTTCAGCGAGGTAGCAATGTAGCCGGGAGCGATGGCATTGACGTTGACGCCCCGGCCCGCCCAGTCGTCGGACAGGGCGCGGGTCAGTCCCGCGACGCCCGACTTCGCGGCGGTGTAGGCCGGCACGGTCGTGCCGCCCAAAAAGCTGTTGAGCGAGGCAATGTTGATGATTTTGCCGCTGCCTTTTGCCAGCATGACGCGGCCGGCAAGCTGCGCCATAATCCATACGGCGTTCAGGTTGACCGCGAGAACCTCGTCCCACTCCTCAATGGGGAAGTCCTCAGGCATGTGCCTCCGCTGGATTCCCGCATTGTTTACAAGGATATCAAGCTCACCGCCAAAGGCGTCCATCACCTCGTCGAAAACGCGGTGAATCTGTTCCCGCTGAGAGAGATCAGCTAGAAAGGGCAGCGCGGCCTTTCCGGTGGGATCGATTTCTCGGCAGGTTTCCACGACATTCTGCCCGCGTCCGATCAGGGCGACGGTAGCGCCGGCGCCGATCAGCGCCTGCGCCATACTGCGCCCCATTCCCTGTCCGGCGCCGGTTACGATGGCTTTTTTGCCTGTAAGGTCAAACATTTGGTAGGTAATCTGATCCATAACTGTTTCTCCTTTTGGATTGAACCGGTCAGCCCATCAGCAGGTTGGGGAGGAAGAGGGAGAAGGCCGGAACATAGGTGACAAGTAAAAGTGCGCAGGCCATCGCAATATAGAAGGGCAGGATTCCCTTCATAACCTTTTCAATCGGCATCTTGCCGACAGCGCATCCGGTGAAAAGGGCGAGGCCGACCGGCGGAGTGCAGGCACCCACCGCGAGGTTGAGCAGCATCATAATGCCGAACTGTACCGGATCCATGCCGATTTTCTGAATGATCGGCAGCAGGATGGGAGTGGTGATGATGATAAGCGGCGCCACATCCATAATGCAGCCGAGGAAGAGCAGCATGAGGTTGATGAGCAGCAGCAGGACGATTCTGTTATCTGTGACGCTCAGCAGGCCATTGGTGATCATCTGGGGAACCCTCAGATAGCTCAGACAGTAGCCGAAGCCGCTGGCCGCGGCGATGATGCTCAACACCATACCCAGCGTCTTGCCGCAGCGCAGCAGGATGCCGGGCATCTCAGAAATGGGAGTTCGGTAGCAGACGAAGGTCAGAAAAAAGGCGTAGAGGCAGGCGATCGCCGCGCTCTCGGTCGCGGTGAACAGGCCGGTGCAGACGCCCAGCAGGATGATAACAATGGTCATCATTCCGGGCAGCGAGCTGATGCCGATTTTGAGTGCCTGCTCAAAGGTGTAGCTCTTGCCGCGGGGGTACTGACGCCTGCGGGCAATGATGCCCGACACGACCAGCAGCGCCAGAGCCAGCAGGCACCCCGGAATAATGCCGCCCAGAAAAAGCCGCCCGCAGGAAACACCGCCCGCGGCCATCGCAAAGATCACCATGTTGTGGCTGGGGGGAATAATCATCGACTGGGTCGCACTGGTGACCGTGACGTTGATCGCATAGTCGCGGTCATAGCCCTGCTTTTCCATCAAAGGGATCATCGTCGCGCCGATCGAGGAGATATCCGCTGTGGCGCTGCCCGAAACCGCGCCAAAGAAGGTGGATGCGAGGATGTTGACATAGGCCATGCCGCCCCGGAACCGGCCGACAAAAATATCTGCGAAGTTGACCAAACGGTCCGAGATGCCGCCGCTCATCATGATCTCACCGGCCATAATGAAGAACGGTACGGCCAGCAGGCTGAAGGACTGGATGCCGGTGGTCAGCCGCTGCCAGATGGTCATGACCGGAATGCCCATATACAGGCAGGTCAGCAGGGAAGAACCGATCAGCGAGAAGCAGACCGGGATACGGAAGGCAACCAGCAGCACGAAACTGCCGAGCAGGATAAAGGTTCCGACGGTGGTACTCACTCTTTGAACGCCCCCTTAATGTAGTTGTCGGCGACATCGCTGTGCGCGATGCCCAGCAGCCGCAGCACCAGATGGATGCAGCACATCAGTCCGGCGACCGGCGTCGGAAAATAGATGACCGAAGTGGGCCAGCGGGTGGCGGGCATAATCGAGGCCACGCCGTAGAGTGTCAGCTTAATGCCGGTATAAAGCATCAGGACGCTGATCGCCAGCAGAATGAGGTTGTTCAGCACCTCAATCGCCTTGCGCACCGGCATCGGGAAGGATGCCACAAAGAGCTGCACCCGCAGATGCAGGTCGTAGCGCACGCCGATGGCCAGGGTGAAAAATGTGATGTAGATAAAAGCAATCAGAGAGACTTCTTCAGCCCAGGGAATGCTGTACTCAAAGGCCGCGCGCAGAAAAACCTGCATCGAAATCAGCAGGGTGATGAAGATGAGCAGCGCCCGGACGCCCCACTCAAAAATATGGAAAATATATCCCAGAAAGCTGTCAAGCTTTTCTTTCCAAAGCAATCTGTAACGCCTCCTTGTTTTCGGATGTTTCGTGGGAAAATTTCTGAAATGCCGCCTGGGAACAGATGGTTCTCAGGCGGCATCCGTAACGTTCGGGATTTAGCAGGGGGTATTCTCAATCTGGGTGACAAGGTCGGCATACTCGGCGCCGTACTTGTCATAGACCGGCTGCATCGCCTCGCGGAAGGAAGCAATGGTTGCCTCATCGGGGGTGACGATGTTCATGCCGCCCTGCGCAAGGGTTTCCAGTGCGGCATTCTCGGTGTCAAGCCACGCGGCAATCATGTTCTCCTGCAGATGGTCGGCGCACTCCTGAATCACCGCCTGATCCTCAGCGCTCAGCCTGTTCCAGACATTCGCGCTGACGAGCACCATCTCAGGCATGATGTTGTGACGGTCGACAATCAGATAGTCGCAGAGCTCGTTGTGGCTCATATCGATGATGCGGGGGATGTTGTTCTCAGCGCCGTCCACAACGCCGGTCTGCAGGGCGCTGTAAACCTCATTGCCCGACATCGAAATCGGCACCGCCCCGAGGCAGCTGACGGTATCCGAATAGATCGAGCTCTGCATGACGCGGAACTTAACGCCCTTGAAGTCCTCGACGCTGTTCAGCGGCTTGGTGGCGTAGAAGCAGCGGCTGCCCGCATCGAGCCAGCAGAGGCCCTTGAGTCCGGTGCTTTCCATGCTGGCGAGCAGGTTCTTGCCGATGTCGGTATCCATCACTGCCCAGAGGTGATCTTCGCTCTTGAAGAGGTAGGGCAGGCTCATCAGGTTGAGCTGCTCATTGAAGCTGGTGAGGGCGCCCATGCTCGACTTGGTGAAGTCAAGGCTGCCCATCTGCACCTGCTCAACGCAGGCCTTCTCCTCGCCGAGCTGGCCGCCGGCATAAACCTCGATCTTGATCCGTCCATCGGTCTTTTCTGCGACCTCGTCGGCAAACTTATAGATCTGAACGGTCGAGACATAATCCTCCGACGAGTCGGTGGCGAAACGCAGGGTCATCGAGGGGGCGGCGGATGCCGCGGCGCTGCTCTCAGGGGCCTGTGACCCACTCGAAGCGGCCGGGGCGGGGGTGCTGGAAGAGGCGCCGCCGCAGGCTGCGAGCACTGCGGTCATGCAAAGGGAAAGTGCAACACTAATTAGCTTTTTCATCTAGGGAATCTCTCCTTTTCGCTCTTTACTCTCTCTTTTTTATCACACGGGCCGGAATTTTCCGCCCGTTATGAACCGGTTTGAATGACATAACATATAACACGTCCTACATGTTTTGAAAATGCAGCTTGCTTTCTTCTCTCTCTGCGAAAGTAAATCCGCCTGCCGTTCTCTTCAGGAAATTCTCAGTTGGAGCCTTCCTCTGTCTTAAAGAAATTGACCAGGCGCGTCAGATTATATTCCGTGTGGCGCTGATACAGCTTCAAAACTCTCTTGGTATCCCGCGCGCAGATGCCTTCGGTAATTTCTTCATGCATTTCCACACCGAAGCCATGACTGCCCGGCACACGGTTCATCTCAATAAAGATGCTGACTATCATCTCGCGGTTGCAAAGCATCGACCGCTTCAGGAACTCGTTATGGGAACAGCAAACAACGGCATAATGAAAATCAAAATCCCTGTTGCTGAAGCCATCGAGATCCCCGAAAGCATCCCGCATGGCCTGCACACAACTGCGCAGGCGTTCAAAGTCCTCTTCCACCGCATACTTTGCGGACAGCTCGACAGCGGAATATTCTACGCTCTGACGGAATTCCATCATGCTGACATAAGTCTGTTCGCTCAGCGCAATATGGGCATCGGGGATCGAGTAGTTCTGCGGATTGGAAACGAAGGAACCCATGCCCTGACGCGTCACAATCAAACGCTCGCTGCGAAGCCGCTGCAAAGCCTCACGGATGACGACGCGGCTGACTGAGAACTGTGCGGCAAGCCGGTTTTCGCTGGCGATTTTTTCGCCCTCGCTCCAGCTCCCGGACAAAATCATCTCGCGGATCTGCCGGTGGACTTCGCTGACCAGATTCTTCTTTTCAATTTTTACAATTTCCAACCGTATACAACCTTTTCATCATGATGTCAGTGGAGATTCGTGTATGTTGTAGGACAACTTACAGGACGTAGTATAGCCGCTGCCATCCGAAAAGTCAACCTGTTTTTCTGTGTTTTGTGGAATTTGCTAAAAATCTTCCTGCTTTTTGTCACTATTGGAGAAATCGCTTTCCAATCGTGCCGCGGGTGAATCGCTGGCGGCTTCAACATCTTCCTGTCTGCATTGAAGTCCCCGCAGGCCCGTCGCGCCTTAGCCTGGTCAATCAGGGTTGAGGTGCGGCATTTCTGCCTCCACCGCCAAAAAGGATATCCGCATCTCCCCGCCCGCCTCCCGCGGGCGGCAGATTTGGGCTAGATACCCAGCATGAGTCTGAGCACCGGCCCTGATACCGCCCGCAGATGGCAGGCTCGGGCGCGGCGGCTGGGCTGGGAAAACTTTTTCGAAGGAAGCCAGCTGCTACCTCCCGCAGGCGGCAGACCCGGGTGCGGATTCAGTACAGCGGACTCGTCCCAAAGGCGAAAAAACACACCGTCCGACTGGAAAGTCTCGCCTCAAAGCGCCGGCGCTTCATGCCAAAAGCGGTGTTTCCGGGCCGGCTTTAACGGCAACGTCAGGCGCCCCTGTATCAGCCAAACCGAAGCCCGGCAAATCGGCGCTGATTTGGAATGGAGAAACAGCGGAGCGAGGACGCGATGGCTTTTTAATGCTTTGTATTAAAAAGCCGCACAAGCGATACAAGGCTTACGATGACGTGCCTGATGCGGTTAAAATAGATGTTTTGGGGTTCAGGTTTGGGAGGGAAAATGGGTGCAAAAAACCGTCAGGCTCTCTTGCGCGTCCAATCACCAGCCGCAGTAAAAGCCGCTTGGCGGCTTTGTCCAAAAGGAAAGACACCCAATCGGGTGTCTTTCCTTTTCAGAAGGGATGATTAAAATCGCTATTTCCGCGTAATAAGATAAAACTGCCGCGAAGCGACAACCCCAAACCGAAGCCCAGCGACAGCGGATTCGGTTTGGAAAGAAGGAGCAGCGGCGTAAGCGCGCTCTGACTTTTGAAAAAAACGGAGCAAGCGTTACAAGGCTTGCTCCGACGTGGTACCCCCGGCGAGAATCGAACTCACAACTAACCCTTAGGAGGGGCTTGTTATATCCATTTAACTACGGAGGCATTTGAGATGTGGGTTTTATTATATAACGTCAGAAGCCGACTTGTCAATGAGGGAGAGCCGGCAGAATTTGCGGGGACAGGACGGACTTTTAGGATTTTTCGCAAAAGAGGGGAGAATTTTTTTGCAAAAAAATTTGAGGTCTTTTATAACGGGGCGAATGATGATACAATAACAGAGTATCATCATGGCGGCCTCAGGCCGCTTTTTCACGGAGGCAAGAGCAAATGAAGCGAGAAAAATCTTGTGGCGCGCTGGTCTACCGCTACGAAGGGGACCGGCTGATGCTGCTGCTCCTCCGGCACCGGCACGGAGGGCACTGGTCCTTCCCGAAGGGCCATGTGGAAGGGGAGGAAACCGAGACTGAAACGGCGCTGCGCGAAATCCGGGAGGAAACCGGTCTGAGCGTTTCTCTGCGGGAAGGATTCCGCCATACGGTGGAATACTATCCAAAACCGGGGGTGCGCAAGCAGGTCGTTTACTTTCTGGGGGAAGCTCCCGCCGACGCAAAAATTGTCCGGCAGGAGGAGGAGATCAGCGAGCTGCACTGGGTCGAATGGAGCCAGGCAGTCGAAGCGGTCACCTTTAAAAACGACCGCAACCTGCTGAATTTTGCATGGGAGTATCTGACCGAAGGGAGGTAAGCTGATTTGAAACGGGAAAAGGAGCCGGTGCCGCGCGATGCCCGTGCGATCAGTCCGGCGCGGATTATCGCCGTGAGCTTTGCCATTGTGATCGCGCTGGGTACCCTGCTGCTCCTGCTGCCCGCCTGCACTGCGCCGGGAAAGCACACCACCTTTCTGGATGCGCTTTTCACCGCTACCTCGGCGAGCTGCGTGACCGGCCTCGTCACTGTCGATACCGGAACCCACTGGTCAACGGCCGGACAGCTTGTCATCATGCTGCTGCTGCAAATCGGCGGACTCGGTCTCGTGACCTTTACCACCTTTTTTAACGTCATGATCGGCCGGCGCCTCGGACTCCGGTCCCGCATTCTCGCGCAGGAGTCGGTCAACGGCACCGGCCTGGAAAATATCACCCTGCTGGTACGGATGGTGGTAACCGCCTCGCTGCTTTTTGAGCTGGCCGGGGCGCTCATTCTTTCGACCGTCTTTGTGCCGAAATACGGAATGCGGGGAGTTTTTCTGTCGGTCTTTCTTTCGGTTTCGGCCTTCTGCAACGGCGGAATGGACCCGCTCGGCTTTGAGGAGCCGTTCATCTCCCTCTGCGGCTATTCCTCTGCGCCGGTTGTTCTGGCTGTGATTATGGCCCTCATCATTGTCGGCGGCCTTGGTTTCGTCGTCTGGTCGGAGCTTGCCGAATACCGCCTGCGGCACAAGCTTTCCCTGCATACCCGGGTGGTGCTGATCGGCTCGGCGGCCCTGATCCTGCTCGGGGCGCTGCTGATTCTGCTGCTCGAACACGACAATCCGGCCACCCTCGGGCCGATGAACTGGGGAGACAAGCTGCTCAACGCCCTCTTCGGCTCGGTGACCTGCCGCACCGCCGGCTTCAACACCTTTGACCTCGCCGGGATGCGCGGCGGCACCAAGGTGCTTTTCTGCGTGCTGATGTTCATCGGCGCCTGTCCCGGTTCGACCGGCGGCGGCATCAAGGTGACGACCTTTGCGGTGGTCATGATGACCGTCTGGTGCGTGGTGCGGGGCAACAGCGAAACAGTCATTCTGCGCCGGCGGGTCGCACAGGAGGCGGTCTATAAAGCCCTCGCCATCCTTGTCATCTCACTGCTGGCAGTGGCGCTCTGCTCCGGAACCATTATGCTCGTAATGGAGGATTACCACCTGTCGGCATCGGGGCTGGACGTCTTCTTCGAAGCCGTTTCCGCTTTTGGCACCGTCGGCCTCTCCAGCGGCGTGACGGCGGCGGCCAATATTCCGGCCCGCGTTGTTTTGATTTTTGTGATGTATCTGGGGCGTGTCGGCCCGGTTTCCTTCGCGCTGGCGCTGGCCACCCGGCCTGTGCGCGACCGCAACGTCGTCCTGCCGGAAGGACGGATCGCTGTCGGATAAATGCAGAAACAGCAGCCGCAGAGCGCGCCCTTCACAAGGACGGATTGCTGTCGGATGAATGCAGAAGCAGCAGCCGCAGGGCGTGCCCTTCACAAGGACGGATTGCTGTCGGATGAATGCAGAAGCAGCAGCCGCAGGGCGTGCCCTTCACAAGGACGGATTGCTGTCGGATAAATGCAAGCCGCCGCAGAGCAGGGTGCGCTCTGCTCTGCGGCGGCTGCGGGTTTTCCGCGACGCCTTAGCGCATCATATCGGAAATGCTGTCAATCACGACTCCTGCGTTTTTTGCCGCATGGCTGGCCGCGCGGCGGAGCTTTTTGGCCTGACGCTGCATCGAATGGGAACGGTCGCTCATCATATAGGCGGCGGTTCCGGCGATCATTGCAACGGTAATTCCTGCGACGGTGGAAGTCATGCCCGAATTCATTTTGTTCATACTGCGATTCTCCTCGTTTCGGTTTTGGGGACCGAAGCTAGCTTGTGCAGTTCGGGCGGGTTTAGCCGCTGAAGTTTCTCCCATGTGATTCTACCTTTTGCACAAACTTTCATCTTCTGATTTTGCTGTGGTTGTGCATTGTTTTTTCAAAAATTTTCCGGTGGGCAACCGCTTAAAAATTTTATGTGTTTTTCCATAATTTTTGGGAAAATTAAAAAGCCAAAAATAGAATTTTCTCCAACAAAGCGTCCTTTTCCGCCATAGATATCAAAATTTGCGGCGGCAGGCAAAATCAGCTAACATATGAGACAAGAGAGGTTTTTCCTATGAACCGACCCCTTCGAATCGCTGCAATCCATGATCTCTCCGGCTTCGGCCGCTGCTCCCTGACCGTCATTCTTCCGGTGCTCTCGGCGATGGGAATGCAGGTCTGTCCGGTGCCGACCGCCGTTCTCTCCACCCATACCGGCGGAATGGGGGAGGTGGTCATGCGGGATCTGACCGACTTTCTCGAGCCGGCGCTCGATCACTACCGCAGACTTGAACTTGCCTTCGAGTGCATCTACACCGGATTTCTCGGCTCGCCGGAGCAGATCAGCCATTGCCTCGACTACTTCCGCAGCTATCCCCAGGCGCTGGCCGTGGTGGACCCGGTCATGGGGGATCACGGCAAGAGCTACCGCACCGTCACCGGTGAGATGCGCGGGCGGATGCGCGAGCTGGTGGCAGTCGCGGACCTGATCACCCCGAACCTCACCGAGGCGTACATGCTGCTGGGCGAGGAATACAGCCCGGTTCCGCTGACCCGCGCGCAGGCGAAAAGCATGCTGGCGCGTCTTTCGGAGCTGGGGCCGGAGCAGGTGGTCATCACCGGCGCTTCGCTGGCGAGCGGCGAACGGATGGCGAATCTCGGCTACGACCGGGGGCGCAGTGCCTTCTGGTACGTCGCCTGCGACTATGTCCCGGTTTCCTACCCCGGAACCGGCGACCTCTTCGCGGCGGTGCTTACCGGCGCGCTGCTGCAGGATGACAGCCTGCCGATGGCCATCAACCGCGCCACCCGCTTCTGCGAGCTGGCGATCAAGACGACCTTCGGTTACGGCAGCGATCCACGCCACGGCGTCATGCTGGAACGCTCCCTCGGGGCGCTGACCCAGCGGGAGATCCTCTCGGATTATCAACTGCTCTGACGCCGCCCTCTCCGGGCGGGCGCCCGGAAAGGATGCGTGTGTTATGAAATCCCATGCCAATATCTACCGTCTCTGTGCTATCGGCGTTCTCTCTGCGATGGTATTTGTCGCCAACTTCTTCTCGATTCCCCTGCCCTTTGAGGCGCGGGTGCATTTCGGGAACGTTTTCTGTGTCCTCTCCGGCCTGCTGCTCGGACCGGTATCCGGCGGCCTCTGCGCGGGACTCGGCGGCTTCTTTTACGATCTGACCAATCCGATCTATGCAGCGGGGGCCCCGGTCACCTTTCTGATGAAATTTGTGATCGGATTTGTCGCGGGCGCGATCGCTTTCCGGGGCGGCAGGCGCAGCGAAAGCTTCGCTGTCAATCTGACCGGTGCGGCGGCGGGTTCGATTGCCTATGTTGCGGTCTATCTCGCCAAGAATTTTATTGAACAATACTTCTTCCTGCGCAACCCGATGGAGACGGTGACCGCCGCGCTGATTGTAAAGGGCAGCTCGTCCCTGGTCAACGCCGTCGTCGCAGTGGTTGTCTCGATGCTGCTGCGGCCGGTTTTCCTCGCGGCGATGCGCTCGTCGGGAATTGACGAAAAACTTGCGCGGGAGAACTGAAAAGCGAAAAATGCAGTAATTAGAACTGCGCAAAAATCGACGGGAACTTTTGCGGGAAAGCGGAAAACGCTGTCCCGCCATTTGGAAAAAATCCCCCGCCTGACGTATCAGGCGGGGAATTTTTCTTTCTCCTGTCCCTGCAACACTGCTGATCCGCATTCATCCCCGGCGATCCAGATGCCCATCCCGCCCTCAAAACGGCCGGCGCGGATCGTCTGGCAGAGTCCGTCCAGCTTATCCGTCCGTAACTTGTTTTGCATTTTCCTGTCCTGATAATCCCGCCACTCGGTTTTCCCTCGTTTTGCAGCTCCAGCAGCTTGATTGGCAAGCCAGACAAGAGCCATCCTTTTTGTTCCCTTTCGCCATCCTGCATTCCGCTTCTCCCCCTGCTCATTTTGCACACCGAACGGTGTACAATTTTCACTCTATAACACCAGATGGTGCGCGCTGTCAATATCATAAATCCATATTGACAGGAGGAAGCCGTATGTCATATCAACGAATCAAAGAGTTAAGGACGGATGCTGATTTAAGCCAAAAGAAGATCGCTGAAATTTTTCATATGAATAAAACGACCTACGCACGCTATGAGACCGGCGAACGGGAGATACCGCTGAATATCGCCATTCTGCTGGCGAAATATTATGGGGTAAGCTTGGATTATCTCTCCGGACTGACCGGTACCCGCAAATATCCGTAATTCGGCGATCACCTTTTTTCGGATAAGCACTGACCTTCCGGCAGGAGAACGCAGGGAACCCTCCTCGCAGGATCCCCTGCGTTCTCCCTGCTGTAATGCTGAAAGGCATTTCGATTTCTGCGGGAACCGGCTCAGGGCGCCGCCCTGAGAACTCGCGGGCCTTTCGAAAAGGTTTGGCCCAAACTCTTTTCTTTCCCCGACAAAAAGGGGCTTCCTCCTGACAGAGGAAGCCCCTTTTATCGTCGGTTTTTCGCTTAATCCCGCATGTGCAAACCACACGGTCACATTTTAATACGCCTTGCCCCAGATCACCATTTCCTTGGCGGGCTTGCCGCAGATCGGACAGACATCCGAAAGATGCTCCTGCTCGAACGGCATGCAGCGGGAGGAAAGCCCCGCCTGATCCTTCATCGCCATCTCGCACGCAAGATCGCCGCACCACATCGTCTTGAGGAAGCCGCTCTGATGCTCGGTGAAGTCCATGATCTCCTCCATGCTGGCAGCGGTAAAGGTGCGCCTTTCGCGGTTTTCGAGCGCGATCTGATAGATCCCGTCCCGGACCTTTTGCAGCAGGCCGGGAATTTCCGTCCCGATATTTTCCAGCGGAATAAAATGCTTCTCGCGGTTGTGGCGGGTCACCACCACGCACTGGCCCTTCTCGATATCCTTGGGGCCCAGCTCGATCCGCAGCGGAACGCCCTTCATCTCATATTCCGCAAATTTCCAGCCGGGGGAATTCTCTGAATCGTCAACCTTCACCCGGCAGACCCCTTTGAGGCGGTCGCGCAGGGCACAGGCGGCGTCGAGAACCCCTTCCTTATGCTGGGCGACCGGCACGATGACCGCCTGAATCGGAGCGACAGCAGGCGGCAGCACCAGCCCGTTATCGTCGCCGTGGGTCATGATAATCGCGCCGATGATGCGGGTGGACATTCCCCATGAGGTCTGATGCGGATACTGCGGCTTGTTGTCGCGCCCCTGGAAGGTGATATCGAAAGCGCGGGCAAAGCCGTCTCCGAAGTAATGGGAAGTACCCGACTGCAGCGCCTTGCCGTCGTGCATCATCGCCTCGATGGTATAGGTGCGCTCGGCTCCGGCAAACTTTTCCTTGTCGGTCTTGCGTCCCCTGACAACCGGAATCGCAAGGAATTCCTCGCAAAGCCTGGCATAGACGTCGAGCTGCTGCTCGGTTTCGCGCATTGCCTCCTCGGCGGTTTCATGCATGGTGTGGCCCTCCTGCCACCAGAACTCGGTGGTGCGCAGGAAGGGACGGGTGGTCTTTTCCCACCGGCAGACCGAGCACCACTGGTTGTAGAGCATCGGCAGGTCGCGGTAGGACTTGATGATCTTGGCATAGTGCTCACAGAACAGCGTCTCGGAGGTCGGGCGGACGCAGAGCCGCTCCGCAAGCTCCTCGGAGCCGCCGTGGGTCACCCACGCGACCTCGGGGGCAAAGCCCTCGACATGGTCCTTCTCCCGCTGCAAGAGGCTCTCGGGGATGAACATCGGCATCATGACGTTTTCATGCCCGGTTTCTTTGAACATGCCGTCGAGCAGGTTGCGGATGTTTTCCCAGATCGCGGTGCCGTAGGGGCGCACGATCATGCAGCCGCGCACGCTCGAGTAATCCGCGAGGTCGGCCTTGCGAACGATATCAGTATACCATTTGGCAAAATCGACATCCATCGGGGTGATGTCGTCCACCATCTTCTTTTTGTTGTCCGCCACGATTTTTCCTCCCTTATCTCGGTCATAGAACCTTATTATTATAATGGGTTCCCCGAAAAAATGCAAGAAAAAGCGGTATTTGTCTCTGTTGCAGACCGGTGTATCCGGAAAATCTCCGGCGGTTTCACCGGCAGCCCCGCCGGCGGACCGTTCCGCCATATGACAGGATAAAATCTGCAAACCGGAATGCGTTCCCACAGGTATCATTTTCTGAGCATATCAACCGCATGACCTGTAATACCGGCTAAATCTTCCCGCTCACAGGTAAAAAAATGATATTTCAAGTATAATTCAAAGGTATCGTCGTCCATCGCGTCGATGGCTTCCCGCATGAATAGCGCGCAGCCGTCTATCGCAGCATAATGCAGTCTGGTTACGGGCAGCGCACGCACCAAATCATCTATGTCTTCTTTGCGGACAAACTCAAATATGTATTTCTCAACGTAACGCATCGTTGTGAGAAACTCAACGGAGCCATGCTTTGATGCCAAGCGGCTATCCTCATCGTAGTTGTTGTAAAATTCGCTCAAATACTGACTGATTTCCATAATACATTCCTTCTCAAGGACGATCTGCCCCGTCCGGCGGCGGCAGCGGCGATCCGGCAGGAGGTTGAAGCCTGCAAGGCCTCGCTTGAGCGCAAGGGAATCCGCTGCAAAACATGCAGCGAGCAGGGCCGGCGGCTCGGCCCTGCTCGGGATCAAGATGCAGTATAACGGCCATGCGGTCGGCCCCTATCCCGGCTCCCGTCCGGAAACGAAAATGCGGCGCGCTCATAGGCTTCCTTCGGAGCCTCGGGCGTGCCGCATTGTACTTTTCCCGTTTTGGCGGCGGGAAGCTTAGTTTGCGTTCTCTTCAATATAATGGACAATGTCTCCGACCGTCTTGATACCCTCGATCGCCTCGTCCGGGATCTCGGTGTCGAACTCATCTTCCAGGCTCATCACCAGATCAACGATATCCAGCGAATCGGCGCCAAGATCTTCGACGATCGACGAATCGGCGGTAATTGAATCCTCATCGATATCAAGCTGTTCCGCGAGGATGCCCTTTACCTTCTCAAAAATCACTGTGGTTCCTCCTTTTGGATTTACGGCGCTGTTTGATCTCATGCGTCCGCGATTGTACGACAACAATCATAGCGGTTTTTAGACCGCTTGACAAGTGGGAAAATGCAAAATAGGAGATAAAATTCATCAGCCTTTTCGAGAAAATTGCCAAAAATCCCCCCAAATCCGATCGCGCGGATGTCCCCAGCGTCGAACCCGCGGGAGTGTAAGAATCTTTTGCGCTGGTTCTTCTCCATTTTGCAAACATACGTTTGCATTTTGAGAACGGATGTGCTATACTGATTCCAATTAAATGACGCCGAAGGAGGCCGCCAGCACATGGAACAGCTCAGCGACAAGGAACGGACTCTGCTTGCCTATATCAAGGAACGCCTTGCCGATCAGATTCCCCCCACCGTGCGGGAAATCTGCCGGGATTTGCAGATCAAATCCACCTCCTCCGCCCACCGCTATCTGAAAAGCCTGGAAGCAAAGGGCTACATCAGCATGGGGGACAACGAAAACCGGACGATCCGCCTCTCCCGGTCGGAACGGGTCGCGCAGGTACCGGTGCTCGGCACCGTCACCGCGGGACAGCCGATCCTCGCGTTTGAGGAGGTCACCGATTATCTTCCCTTTGCGGCTGCCGGGGAGAATCCCGCCAACCTTTTCGCATTGAAGGTGCGGGGCGAATCGATGATCGAAGCCGCGATTCTCGACGGGGATCTTGTAGTGGTCCGCCAGTGCCCCACCGTCGAAAACGGGGCGATTGCCGTTGCGCTTGTGGAAGACGAAGCGACGGTGAAGCGCTTTTACAAGGAAAACGGTCATTACCGCCTTCAGCCCGAGAACAGCAGCATGGAGCCGATCATCGTCGACCGCTGCAAAATTCTCGGCCGGGTCATTGCGGTGGTGCGCACCCTCTCGTGAACAGCGGACTCCAGAGGCCGCGCCGCAGGGCACTCAGTCCCTGCGGTAACCGGTCACACTCATTCGGGCCGTCAGATTCCCCGCCTCGTCGGTGACTGACACGTCGTAACAACAGGTGCGGCGGGTTTCGCTCACCCGCTCGGCCCGCGCCGTCAGACGGCCGGGCTTCACCGCGTGCAGAAAACTGATCGAATTCTGAAGCGAAACGGTCGGCACTCCGCCTGCATTTGCCGCCACCGCGAAGGCAAAGTCGGCCAGCGTAAACAGCGCGCCGCCCTGCACCGTCCCGGCGGCGTTGAGGTGCCGCGGGCCAGCGTCCATTTCGACCGTCGCGCCGCCTTCACCGCATTCGGTGATCACCGCGCCCATCTCCGCCGCAAAGCGGTCCGCTTCAAAAAATTCCCGCAGCTCTTCGATTGTCTTCAAGAACGATTCATTCCTTTCGGAGGATTTATGGTACGTGAAACGATCCGGCATCCTCTCGGGCCGGTTTTTGATTCCCGCTCAAGGGTGCTGATTCTGGGCACCATGCCCTCCCCTGCCTCGCGGGCGGGGGATTTTTATTATCTGCATCCGCAAAACCGCTTCTGGCCGGCGCTCGCCGCCCTCTTCGGCGAGGAGCCTCCGGCGGACAACAGTGCGCGGCGCGCCTTCGCCCTGCGGCACCGCATCGCTCTCTGGGACGTGCTTGCGCGCTGCAGCATCGAGGGCGCCGGAGATGCGAGCATCCGTGAACCGGAGGGCAACGATATTGCAGGGCTGATCAAAAAGGCTCCGATTCGGGCGGTTTTTGCCACCGGACAGACAGCCGGACGGCTCTATCACCGGCTCTGTGAACCGGCGGCCGGTATTCCAGCCGTCGTTCTGCCCTCCCCCAGCGCGGCCAACTGCGCCATGCGTCTGGAAACGCTCATCGAGCGTTATCGGGTGATCCTTCCGTATCTCACCGGACCGTAATCCAATTCGGGAAAGGGGCCCTCCGGGCCAGTCCAGCCGACCGCGCCATGCGTCCGGGGCCGACCGCCGGACGCCGCCGGAGGGCCTTTTGCACTTCACCGGACCGTAATCCGGGAAAGGACCTCTCCAATCGGTCTGGCAATGACAAGCGCCGCCCGTCCGTCGTAGGCGGTGGCACTCTTGTTGATGAGCACCACCGGCGCGCGGGTATAGTCGAGCAGCCCCGCCGCAGGATAGACGACCAGGCTGGTGCCGCCGACAATCACAAGGTCGGCGGCGGAAAGGGCGCGCACTGCGCCGTCGACCGTGTCGCCGTCGAGCGCTTCCTCATAAAGGACAACGTCCGGTTTAATGATTCCCCCGCAGGAACAGCGCGGCACACCGGGCAGGGCAAGCAGCTCTTCCTTGGTATAAAATTTTCCGCATTTCATGCAGAAATTGCGCAGAGTCGAACCATGCAGTTCGTAGACGATCCTGCTTCCCGCCATCTGGTGAAGCCCGTCGATGTTCTGGGTAATAACCGCCGTCAGCCGCCCCGCGGCTTCCAGCTCGGCGAGCTTGCGGTGGGCGGCGTTGGGCCGGGCTTCGGGCCAGACCATCTTTTCCCGGTAAAAGCGGTAAAAGCCCTCGGGATTCCGCATAAAGTAGCTGTGGCTGAGAATCGTCTCGGGCGGCAGGTCGAATCTCTGATGGTAAAGCCCGTCGACACTGCGGAAATCCGGAATTCCGGATTCGGTGCTCACCCCCGCGCCGCCGAAAAATACGATGCGGCGGCTCTCATCGACCATCTGCTGAAGCCTCTTTTCCTGATCTTCCACTTGATTCACTCCTCCACCGGGGTAAAGCGGCGGAAGCTTTTCCCGTCGCGCACCACCGTTTCATTCCACATCGACGCAGGGCGCACCCACACCCCGCCCTCGCCGTAGAGGGCGCGGTAAACAACCATCGGCTCGAGCGTCTCGCTGTGGCGGGCCACAAAAAGCACTTCGTATTCGTTTCCCTTAAAGTGGCGGTAGCGTCCCGGCCTGATCTGGTCCGGCTGTTCCATTGCGGCTCCCCTCCCTGTTCGGCTTGCGGCAGAGCGCGGGGCCTGCACACGAAGCTCCGCTTTGTCCTGCTTACGAAATCAGTATAGCACAACCTGTCCAATGGTGCTATGATAGACGGGAGAAATCTTCCTTCGTTTTTTGCGCCGTCAAAACCAATTCCGAAAGGAACGTGAAAAAGATGTCCACACGTCTTCTCTACCGCGAGGAACCCTACCGCGCCGAATTTTCCGCGAGGGTCCTTTGCTGTGAGCCCGCCGGAGACGGACAGTTCCGTATCCTGCTCAACCAGACCTGCTTCTATCCCGAAGGAGGCGGTCAGCCCGCCGATACCGGAATGCTCGATCAGGCTCCGGTTCTCGACGTCCATGAGCGGGGCGGCGAGGTTTGGCACACTACGACGGCCCCGCTCGATCCAGGGCAGACGGTTGTCGGCCGAATCGACTGGCGCCGCAGGTTCTCGCTGATGCAGCACCATACCGCCGAGCATATTGTCTCCGGCATCGTCCACGGTCTCTACAAGCTCGACAACGTCGGATTTCATATGGGCAGCGCCATGGTCACGATCGATTTTAACGGGGAGCTTGACCGCGAGGCGCTGGAAAAGGCCGAAACGCTTGCCAATCGCGCCGTTTTCAGCAATATTCCGGTGGAGGTCTCTTACCCCCCGGAAAAGGAGCTGGAAGCGATGAGCTTCCGCAGCAAAAAGGCCCTTTCCTCGCTCGAGGGCGAGATCCGGATTGTTACGGTACCGGGCGCCGACTGCTGCGCCTGCTGCGGAATCCATGTTGCCCGTACCGGTGAAATCGGCTGCATCAAGCTGCTCGCTCCCCAGCGCTACAAAGGCGGCGTGCGGGTCGGCCTGCTCTGCGGCGAGGCGGCTCTCGCCGATTACCGAGAAAAGGAAACGCAGGTGACCTCCGTTTCCCAGATGCTTTCGGTCAAGCAGCCGGAAGCCGCCGACGCGGTGCGCCGCCTCCTCGCCCAAAACGAGGAGCTGCGGCTTTCCCTTTCGGACGCGAAAAGGCAGCTCTTTGCCCTGCGCGCCGCGCAGTACGCCGGGCAATCCCGCGTCTGCCTTCTGGACCCGCAGCTCTCCCCGGGGGAGCTGCGGCTTCAGGCGGCGGCTCTGCTGGAGGCGGGAGAACTTCCCCGCCTCGCCCTCGTGCTCTCAGGGGAGGAGGGGAACTTCCGCTACGCCCTCGGCGCAGCCGGTTCCGATGCGCGGGCTCTCTCCCGGGCGCTGCATCAGGCCCTCGGCGGAAAAGGCGGGGGCAGCGCCGAATTCGCACAGGGCGCTTTCCCCGCATCCGCCGCCGAAATCGAGGCCGCCTTTGTTTCCCTGCCCCTCTGAGCGAAAAAGGACAGCGGGCGGCACATCCGAACGAAAGGGGTTCCGCGGGCGGCGAATCATTTTGATTTTCATCATACGCGCTGCTGCGGTACGGCAGCGGTTTGATTCCACTCCTTTGCTCCTTTCTGATTTATTGTTGCCTCGCTGCACCTTTCCCTGCCGGCAAAATCCGTTCCATTGCCCGGCAGCGCAGCGGGTGATGATCCTATGCACAAAGCAGCAGGCCCGCAGATATCCGCGGGCCTGCTGCTCATCTATGGAATCGGTTTTGCTATTCGGCCTCAAACGGGGCAAGGAGACAGTGATTCCTCCCCTGACGGTCGGCCGGCCGCACCGTCAAACGGTAGCTGCCGGGCATCAGGCGGGTTCCATGGCCCGCGCATTGATGGAACTGGTTTTGTTACCCGACCTCAAACGGGGCGGCGAGGCGGTGATCCTCCCCCTGACGGTCGGTCAGCCGCACCGTCAAACGGTAGCTGCCGGGCATCAGGCGGGTTCCATAGCCCGCGTATTTCTGGACAAGGCTGCCATAAAAACCGCTGTTTCCCGCTCCGCCCAGTTCAAAAGAAACGGGGTTGAACGTTGCCCGGCGGCAGGACAGCCGGTGCCACACGCCATCCGAGAGCATCTCGAGCTGCTCGAAGGCGGATTCTTCATCCGACGCCACACAGACCTCTTTGGAATCAATTTCAATGCCATAGCGCAGCGTATAGCCCCGAAACGGGGACCAGACGGGTTCTTCGATGGAGAGGGTAAAACCGCTCAGCTCGTTGACCGGATAGAGCGCCAGCTCCCCGAGGGACGGATATTCGGCCGTCGCCGACAAAATCAGTCGGGCCGCGCCCCAGCCGAGCGCCAGCACCACTGCAAAAATGACCCAGCCGCAGCAGTGCTTCACGCCGCGTCCCTCCCCCTTCAAATCTTAATCGCCGCGCGGACCACCCCGCCGTCCTCCTGCGGGGCCGCAAAGACAGCCACAACATTGGAGCCGTCAAGGTAGTAGGAGGCATCCAGCACCGTCTGCGGGTCGCCGTAATCGCTTTTCAGCAGCCGGCCGCAGAGAGATTCCGAGCCCTGCGCAGTCAGGTAGGCCCGCTGCGCCTCCGAGGCGTCCCCCTCCTCCAGCAGCTCGGCCGAAGGGCCGTCCAGCAGGAGGACCGACAGCGCCTCCGGCTCGATAAAACTGTCGAGTCCCGCAGCGCCTCCGGTCGCGGAGTCAAAGGTCATCCCCCAGCCGAAGCGCCGTTCGTCCTCTCCGGCGACGGCCGAAAAGGAAATGGAAAACCAGGTTCCGTCGTTGCGGGTGACCTTGCTTTCCAGCGTGATGGCGGGTGCGGCGCCGTCCTGGGCGAGCAGCTCCGGAAGCTGCTTCACCATCCCGCGGATCGAACGGGAAATCCTCTTGACCGCCTTTTCCTGTGCTTCGCCTGCGGCGGCCGGAACCTGATAGCTTCCTTCGATTCCGTCGGCGGTCAGTTCCTCCAGCTCATAGACCGCGCCAGCCTGCTCCGGCCTGCTGCTTTGGGCCTGCGGGGCGGAGGACTTGTCCGTGCGTGAGAGCGAAGCCTCGAATCCCTCGCGGGAACAGCCTGCCAGAAGGAACATGGCGGCAAGCAGCAGGGCAAGCGGACGGTTACGGTTCATGGAAGTTCTCCTCCTCCGGGTATTATGCTGCGCGCGGGAAAGCCCCGCGGCAAAAATCGGGCTTTTTTGATATTGTACCACATTTTCCGCACCGGGAACAGCCCTGCCGCTTCCGGGAAAAAATGTTTACAAATCGGCGGACGGCAAAGCGAAGGCCCGGCGCGTCAGCATTCCCCACAGCCCCCGCATAAGAATGGTTTTAAAAAGCGGCGAAGGCATGGATTCCGAACCATGCCTTCGCCGCTTTTTGTTCCTTGGTTTTCAGCCGGCGGAATAATAATCGTGCAAATACGATTATCTATCCCGATAAACGGGAAGTTATTTGGCTTTCTTTTCTTTCCTGATCTGAATTATAACAAGGATTGCCGCAATGATACAAAGGACAGCGGGGATGCCTGTTTCTAAACTGTTCATTTCCAACGCACCTTTTCCGAACAATATAATAGCCGCAACAATATTCATAATAACGCTGAAAATGCAGGCCCTCATAATATCGGATTCCTCCATAACCCCCCGCTTGTCGTTTTGAAACTTTATAAATTATTTGATAACCGCAGCATGATTTTTCATGCCCGGCAACGATTTGCTGCGGCAAGCACCCTTCCGGCCGGAAATTGACGCCGGTCACCCGGTCCACCAAAATTCTGACGGTGTCCTGCTCCTGGGCAGAGACCCACACAAAGCGGTTGTTCCTGCTGTTTGCCGTTGGTTTTCTCCTTATTCCGTCCGGCCTTCCAGTTCGGAGAGGGTAACGATCCCCCGGTCGAGGGCGATCGCCCGCAGCGCCACATAGAGCTGGGCCCGGGTCGAGTGGTAATAGGGGTTGACGAAGAGGGTACCCAATCCGCAGGCCAGCGCGCCGAGCAGGAACCAGCCGATAAACGAAAGCTCCAGCACAAAGATTTCCCACTTATGTCCCTGCGTCATGTCCTTCGAGAGGGAAAGCGCCCTGCGGTAGTCGAGCGCGGGGTTCTCGGCGAGCAGATAAGGCACCATGGAATAGGCGTATCCCATCACAATGCCGGGGATGACCAGCAGCAGCGACCAAAGGAAGAGAAAAAGCGAACGCAGGAAATTGACAAAGACGATATTCCCGTATTTGCCGCTGGTAAAGGCATAAAACAGGTTGCCGAAGTTGAGTCTCTCCTGCGTGGATTCAAGAAAATAGCGGCTGGCTCCCGTTTCGAGCGGCGCGGTGATAAAGACGTTCACCGCTGCTCCGACCAGCGTCCCGATGGCAATCATGCCGCCCATCGCGCCGAAGGACATCAGAACATCCTGTGACTGCTCGATATTGATCAGATTAAGCAGCGCGGCGGGCAGGCTTGCAACCTGCGAAACCGCCCCGGCCAGCGAAGAAGCGCCGGAACTGATCAGGCCATAGACCAGCGCCGCCGCAAAAAGCTCCCAGTAATGGCGGGACATGATATCCTTCGCCGCCTGTTTCAGCTGATACCGACTCCACATACGAAAACCCCCGATTTTACTTTGACGTTTGCTATGAGTTTAACATAAATTGAACTTTCAATCAAGAAAAGATCACAAAAACCGGGAAGGCCCCCGCGGCTTTTGTCCGCGGAGGCCTTTGGCGCTGCACAGCCGGAACGGCTCGCATCACAGCAGCAGATATCCCAGTGCAAGCAGCAGCGTCTTGTTGTCGCTGCGCTCGTTGAAGATCACCCACATAACGAGGAGAATCAGCAGCTTTTCTCCGTCGATCGAGAAGGCGTCGAGCAGGTCGGAAAGAGGCTTGCTTGCCGAAGCGATCGAGCCGCGCAGGCTGTCCCCCAGACCGGCGGCTTCCCCGCCGCCAAGTCCGCCCCGGATCAAATCGAGGAGTCCGTTCGCCCCGCTCTGCTTTCCCGGGGCGGGCGGGCCTCCCGGAGCCTGCCTGCGGGACTGCTGCCGTGTGCCGCCGAACAGCTGGGAGAGGATATTCTCGGCGCCGGAGGAACGCTGCGGTCTCTGTCCCGCGAAGGGAGGAGGATTCGGAGGACGAAAGCTCTGCTGCGGGCCGGAACGCTGCGCGTCCCCGCCCGGCATGGAAGGATTCGGCGGCGCAGCTCCCTGCGGAGGAAGGGACGCCGGAGCGGGCGCGGCTCCCGGCGGCTGGGACGAGGCCCCCCGCGGGGAAAAGGGTGCCGGAGCGGGCGCGGCTCCCGGCGGCTGGGATGAGGCCCCCCGCGGGGAAAAGGGCGCCGGAGCGGGCGCGGCCTGCGCGGAGGGCGGCGGCGTATTCTCGCCGGTCCTGCCCTCCACTGCAAGGCGGGCGCGCTGCTGCATCTGGCGGACCCTTTGCAGCGCCTCCTGCTGGAGCGAGAGCAGTCCCGCATCGGCGGGCATCGAGCGCATCGCGCTCATGAGCCGTCCCCTCCCCTCAGGCTGGGCAGGATTCCAAGGTCCTTGACCAGCGGCAGCAGGCGGATGAGCTGTAAAATTTTGATTGCATCATCCACCTTTTTGGCCCGCTCCTGGGAAAAATGGGGCTTGAGGGCACGCAGCAGCTCGGTGTTGCGGTCCTCCTGGTTGAAGGCGGAAACCGCCCGTCCCAGCAAAAGCATGGTGTTGAGGTCCAGCCCGGGGGAGCCGGCGCCCGAGCTGCCGCCGCCCCCGCCCAGCGAGGAAAAGAGCGCCCCGAGATCCGGGCCGCCGGCCGTTCCTCCCGCCTGCTGCGGCGGGTGGTTGGAGGCGGCGGGCGGCGTACCGCCGTTCCCGGTGCCGGGGGAGTCAAGGCCGAGCGCTTCGGTGACGGCGCGCAGCTGGTTCATCCCCTCCTCGCTGCCGAGAAACTGGGTAATCATCGAGGCGAGGTCTTCCATCTCTTTATCGGCCTTTCATCAGTTGTGCGATCATCTGCTGTACCTGGGGGTTTTCCACAAAGCGGGCGATCGCCTGTGGGTCCTTGAGGATTTCTGCAACCTGCTGCTGCTGCTGTGGATTCATCCCCTGTGTAATCTGCTGGAGATTGCCGCTCTCGAGTTGCTGGCGCAGCTGCTGCGGGTCGCGGCCCAGGCGGCTGCCCGCCATCTTCAGCAGCCCGTCGATTTGTTTGGGGCTCAGGTTCATCTCTCTCACCATCCTTTCGGCAGGATACGGTATTCTCTTTACAGGTTATGCGGCACCGTCTGTCCGCGATACCTGCATGAGAACGGTGCCGGGGTAATAGTGGGCGAGAATTTCGGTGCAGCCGGCTCCCTGCCGCGCCATAAAATCGGCGCCGTACTGGCTCATCCCCACCCCATGGCCGTAGCCCTTCGTTTTGACGGTGAAGGTCCCGCCGCTGTAAGAAATTTCGATGCAGCTTGAGCGCAGACTCAGCGCATTGCGCAGCTCCTGACCGTGCACCGTCCGGTCCCCTACCCGGACCGAAAGGAGATATCCCGACCCGCTCTTTTCGAGCGGTTCGATCCATCCGGCAGGATCCTGGTCGCTGAGGGTCACTCCGCCGAACGCCTGCTCAAGAAGATACCGCATCGTCTTCTGGTCAAAGGTTTCGGTAACGGCATAATCGGGCGAAAGAACATCCCCCTCGCTTTCCACCGGAACCAGATAGGGCAAAGAGGCCTGCCAGACATTCTCGGCAGCCTCGGTTTTTCCGTCGCTCATCGAATGGTAGACGGTCAGCGCCGGTTTCCCGTCGTAGGTGAGCAGCAGCGATTCAGCCTGACGCGCCGCTTCCGCCAGCTTTGGCCAATAAAGCTCGGCGTTGGCCCCATAGCGGGAGAAAAAGCGCTCCTTCGGGACATATCCCTCGTCCCGGGTGGTATCGATCGAAAAATCCGCCCCCCGAATCGACTCGTCGGGATGTTCCCGGTGCTGATTCGCACTGTAAACAGCCCAGGTGTGGGCTGCCACCGCCTGCGCCTTGAGCGCCTCGGCGTGAAAGGAGGGCGGCATCTCGCTGGCAAGCGCCCCGAGAATGTATTCCCCCGCCTCAAGGTTCATCAGCTCGCCGGTGCCCCGGTCATAGACAAGAAAGCTGCCGGTTTCCCTGTCCACCGTCCAAGACGGCACCGAAACGGATGAATCGGATTCCTCTGTGCCGGATACGCCAAAGGCCGGGACGGACGAGCCTGTCTTCTCTGTGCCTCCCGAGCCGGAGTCAGGGATGGAGACGGCCGGATTCTCCGAGGGCGCCTGCGGAGGCCCTGTCCGGGACGCGGCGGGCTGCGCCGGGCCTGTGGGCAGGCTCCCCGGCAGAGCGAGGGCCGCGCCAAACGGGATGATGAGCGCCAGCACCGCCAGCAGAGCGGCAAAGGCCAGAAAGCTTCGCATATCGGTTGCTCCCTTCCATGATTGACTTTGCCCCTGGAATCGGGTAAGATAAGATCCGTATTATCAGACTATGCGGACAGGCAATGGAATATGTTGTCCATCCGCACCGGCTGTCGGAAAGGTTCGGAAAAGATGTATCGAAAGAGTCTCAAGATTTTTCTTACCGGCACAGGGGTGGCGGTCCTTCTGCGCGCTCTTCTCAAGGTGCTGTTTGTCGATCTCGAAACCGGCTTTTATCTGGGCGGCGCTCCGCTCGCATCGGCCTTTGCGGCGGTGCTCATCCTCTCGGGGGCGGGGTTGCTTTGGTTCGGCTGGCGGGAACAGGACGAAAGCTCCGCCTTTCTCAAGGGGAACCGGTGGCTCGAGTGTACGGCGGCGCTGCTCGGCGCAGTACTGCTGGCGGACAGCGTTTCCGGGCTTTTGCGGGTGCTTGCGATCAGTCCGGACGCCCAGCTCATCAACCAGATGCCCCGGCTGCTTCAGCTTTTGGAGCATCTTCTGGGCGCTGCCTCGGGCGGCGTTTTTCTCTGCCTTGCCATCGTGCTGCTCAGCGGCGCCGCGCGTTCGGGCATTCAGGGGATGCTGGCGTTGATTCCGGTGCTCTGGCAGACGCTGAATATGGTGGACCGCTTCTTCGGATTCCGGCAGGTTTCCACTGCCTCGGACCAGACGCTTGAGGTCCTCTTTTTGGTCAGCGCCACCCTGTTCCTGCTCGCGCACACCCGCTGTGTGGCGAATATTCCTTTGAGCCGCCGCGCCTGCGTGACGCGCGGCTTCCTCACCGCTCTGTTCGGCTTCCCGCTCGCGGCAGGCCAGCTCGCGGCGGCGGCAGTGCTCGGCGATGCCGGAATGGGTCCGCCTCTGCCCCGCCTCGCGGTGATCTCCGCCGTTTCCCTCTATGCGGCGGCCTGCTCCCTCTCGCTCGTCCTTTCCGCCGGCAGGGGCGAGGAATCCAGATAGGCTAACGGGGCCGCGCGGCACTTCCGCCGATAAGAGCGGCGTGCAGAAACCGCCCGATTCAGGGAAAGGGGATGCTTACCGATGAGAAAGGCGTTGGCTCTCCTGCCGGCCTGTATGCTGCTTCTGGCTGTGATGCTGCATCCCCACGCGGGGAACCGCAGGCGGCAATCAGCCGGGAGGAGAGCTCCGTTTTGCCGGACGCTCCCCCGCAGGCGAAGCCCCTGCCCGGCATTCTGCTCGGCGCGGCGCCGGTTTCGTATCAAACCGGCGGCGGCTGGGTGTCGGCGGCAATGGATTCCGACGAGGCCCAAAGCTTCACCGGCGCCCTGATTGCGCTGTTCCCGGAAAATTTTTGCGCGGTTTCGGCAGCATATGAGCCGGAGGAAATCGTCATCCGATTTTCGTTGGAAGAAAGCGCGCCGCATTACGTGGACGTAAACAGCGGGCCGGTTCCCGACGCAAAGGAGATGGAGATTTCCAGCATTGAAATCAACCGCGGAGGCATCCTTTTCCTGCTGGTGCAGGGCGCTGCCTTAGAGTCTGTTTTAAAACCTTGCGATTGAGTGAAAAACGACGATGTAATAAAATGAGAGCATGAAGAGGCATGAAATAAGCGAAAAACAATGGAATAGGATCAAGGACAAGTTCCCGCCTGA
>Ga0129316_1000169_pt1 | contig 46509 bp, 39 predicted proteins | sample Cm1ome_2_FD_94429 | JGI IMG/M metagenome (GOLD analysis project Ga0129316, IMG submission 94429) | Eastern black-and-white colobus group fecal microbial communities from Wisconsin, USA - Cm1022B metagenome | ecosystem: Host-associated > Mammals > Digestive system > Large intestine > Fecal...
CCTCGCAAGGCAGGGAAGATTTTTTCGCCAAACCGAAACGGCTCGATCTTGCAAAATCGTGAAGAACACGTAACTACCTTTGCCTATTGAAATGATTAAAACGGCTGTCCCGGCTGGGAGACTGCGTAAGAGGAAGATTTACAGATAGGGAAACAGGGGAAAAGTGCCTGTTCTCTTTCGTCTTTTAGGGAACACTCCATGCGGGTGGGAAAGGCAAGGGTATGGCAAGTTTACCTTGCGGTACGCTTGTGCGGGTTTCCAACGACTCTTTTCACGAAAATCAGTCGGTCATGCCACGCCAGGCTGGCGTTTCGGGGAATGTGCCAGTTGGAAAAGGATATAAAAAATGCGGGTAGTCGGTGGACTTTCCCGCAAGGTGAAAGAATGTACTTTGTTGGAATATAGCTTATTATGTGGGATTTCGTTACCGGAATCGTTACCTATTTATTACCTGAACGCTCATAGGTAACGAAACCTATCGGACGGTGTTCTTTCTGCTGCTTCGACTGGCTTAGAAGCTGGGTAAGGGCGTGGTACAGTTCGTTAAACTGCGCATCGGTGCTTACCTCCAGTTCCTCGATTCGCTTTAATAGTTCCTCATAGCCGATTACCATTTGGCGCATAAGGACAAAAGCCCGCATGATTGAAATGTTCACCTCTATGGCTACTTTGGAACGGAGAACCGAAGAAAGCATGGCTACGCCCTGTTCTGTGAAAGCCATAGGCAAGGCTACACCGAAGTTATAATCAGGAGGTATCACATTTTGTGATACCCCTATGGACAACAATAAGTTAGCTTCCTCTTTGGTGAGAACAAACATAAAATCACTGGGAAAACGCTCGATATTGCGCTTAACCGCCTGCTTCAAGGCTCGTGTTTCCACTTGGTAGAGTTCTGCCAAATGATAATCGAGCATCACTCGGCAACCTCTGACTTCAAAAATTTTGTTTTGGATAATCTGTAAGTCCATAATCGTATATTTTAGGAGATTTAGTAATGTTGGAATAATAGTAAGGACTGGTCACAAATTGTGACCAGTTCCCAACAATCAAGATTACATAGCGACTTCCTTGTAAATCTTCTCGATGCCGACAAATTTCTTATCAAGCCCCTGCATATCGCTGCCTATCTTGCTGTTGGTGATGCGGGCATAGATTTGGGTCGTTTCGATATTGGTGTGTCCCAACATCTTAGACACCGTTTCAATAGGTACGCCCTTTGACAGCGTGGTGGTCGTTGCGAACGTGTGTCGGGCAAGGTGAAATGTCAAGTTCTTTTTAATTCCGCATACATCGGCAATCTCTTTCAAGTAGGCGTTTAGCTTCTGATTGCTGATTACGGGAAGTATCTTGCCATTCGGTAACTTGCCATTGTACTTCTTCAAAATCATCTTGGGAATATCCAGCAGAGGAACATTAACATCCGTATTCGTTTTTTGCCGCTTTGTCATTATCCAAAGATTGCCGTCAAAAGATTTGCGGATATTGTCTTGCGTAAGCCCGGCTACATCTATATAGGCAAGCCCGGTGAAGCAACAAAATATCAGGTAATCCTTTTTAGGAAGAATACCGCATCCGGAACATAACCCGTTGATATATAGCGATATTTCATCATTCTGCACTTTGACGGAATGATCGGAAAAGGAAAAATATTGCGACGGTTCCGCTACCAGGTCATTACCTGTTTCCGAGTGGGTAAGCTGGTGAAAACCATGGATTTTCTCTCCATACCGCAGTGCAATATTCGTGATTCCCATTTGCTCTTGCAAGGGAAAGCCGCCGGTCGGGTTCTTTTTCGCCGTTTTGCCTGTCTTTTCATATTTGAAATCCTTGTAACAATTTATAATATTGCAATTTAAACAAGGAAAAGAATGAAGACAGAATTCAAGGTGCTGCTCTACCTCAAACGGAACGGGCAGGGAAAGGACGGGCTCTGCCCGCTGATGGGACGGATCATGGTGAAAGGCATAAGCAACTCAGTCACGCAGTTCGGATGCAAGATAAGGGTGGATCCGAAACTCTGGAACGCCACCTCTCAAAGGTGTACAGGAAAGAGCCGGGCAGCCGTTGCCACCAACAGGGAGATAGACCGGATGATGCTTCTGTTGCAAAGAAGATACAACGAGCTGGCAGAAATCAGCGATGACATTACCGCCACACAGATACGTGACGCATTCCAGGGTATGGCCGAAAAGCAGGTGACCCTCCTCGGGCTGTTCCGGGAACACAACGAGGAGTACGCCCTGCGTGTCGGGGTGAACCGTGCCGCAAATACCCTTTATTTGTACAGGCATACGTTCCGCTTCGTGGAGGAGTTCCTCAAGGTGAGATACAAGGTGTCGGACATCCCGTTCAAGGCATTGGACGAGTCGTTCGTCGAGGCTTTCGAGCTGTACCTCCGCATTGACAGGAAATTCCAACCGGGAACCTCCATCGGGCATGTCCAGCGATTGAAGCATATTGGACAAATCGCAGTGAACCGTGCAGTGATACCTTTCAGCCCTTTCAAAGACTTCTCACCTATGAGACCGGAGCAGAAGCAGAGGTATCTTACCCGTGAGGAGCTGGATAAATTGATGGGTACCACTTTCGATACGCCCAACCGTAACTTCACCCGGGACATGTTCCTCTTTTCCGTCTTCACCGGCATCTGCTACTGCGACATGTACAACCTGACGGAAAAGAACGTGGTGAAGGATCACGAGGGAAACCTCTGGATCGAGACCAAACGGCAGAAGACGGGCACGCCGGAGAACGTGCGCCTGCTGGACATCGCCGTGAGGATCATGGAGAAGTATAGGGGGATGGCACCGGACGGCAGGCTGTTCCCCATGCTGACGAAGGAGAGCATGAACATCCACCTGAAAAAGATGGCCGCACAATGCGGCATCGACCGTAACTTGTCCTTCCATCAGGCCCGGCACAGTTTTGCTTCCCAGATCTGCCTCTCGCAGGGAGTGCCCATCGAAACAGTCAGCAAGGCCATGGGCCATAAGGACATCAGCACCACGCAGCGTTATGCGAAAGTGACCGACGAGAAGGTGGACCGGGACGTGACGGTACTAGGGAGTGAGATCGCCGGCAAGTACATGCTGTCCGGTATAGACCAGCCGCCGTCCACCATACTGAAGGATATGACCTTAAGGGAAATACGAAGAAAAGAGAGAAAAGCAATATCAAACCAAACGGAAGGAGCGGAACAATGAGAAGTACATTCAAATTATTGTTTTACATCAACAGGCAGAAAGTCAGGAAAAACGGAAGATGTCCTGTCATGGGACGCATCACCCTTGACGGTAAGGTGAGCCAGTATTCCACCGGGGAGGACGTGCCACCGGGATGCTGGGATGCCGGCAAGGGACGTGCCACCGTTCACGGACAGAATCCGGAAATATCCGCGGAGCTTAGAGGACTGAACCGGAAGCTGGAGGAGCTGGAGGAGAAGGCGAGGTTCGCCTACAAGAAGAGCATGGACTCGGTCGGGTATGTCTCGGCCGAGATCATAAAAAATGCGGTTACGGGAAAGGCCCAGCCGAAAGAGCATCTTCTGGCCCTTTTTGACGAGCATAACGGGGAATACGCCAAACGTGTGGGGGTAGACCGTACCCGCCACACCTATATCCGGTACCTGACCGCACGAAAGCATTTGTACAACTTCCTGCAATACAAATATGGCGTGGAGGACATTGCACTTCGCTCCATAGACATGCAGTTTATTGGGAACTTTCATTTCTATCTCTCCACGATACTGAGACTGAAGACCATATCGCTGAACGACTATCTGATCCTGTTGTGTAGGATAGTCCGGCTCGCAGTCAAGCGCAGGATACTGTCACGTTATCCGTTTGCCGGTTACAAGCTCGAGATCCCCCCGATACTTCACCGGCACCTGACAGGTGAGCAGCTCGCCAGGGTGATGGCGGTCAATCTTCCCACTTACAGGCTGTGCCATACGAGAGACCTTTTCGTTTTTTCGACATTCACCGGGCTGGGAAGGGCCGAGATGGCCGAGTTGTCCGAAAGACATATCGTCACAGCCCCGGACGGCTCCAAATGGATACACATCAACCGTCAGAAGACAAGGGTGGAATGTCGTATCAAGCTGCTGGATATTCCGCTGAGGATAATAGAGAAGTACAGGGGGGAGGGCACGGGCGGTAAGTTGTTCCATGTGCCGGCCACCTGCAGTCTGAGCCGTAGCCTGAAAATCATCGGGGAGATGTGCGGGTTGGACTGCCGTCTGACCTACTATATGGCAAGGCATACCTATGCGACCGAAATCTGCCTCTCCAACGGCGTGCCGATTGAGACCATCAGCAAAATGATGGGGCATTCCAATATACGCACCACGCAGATCTATGCGGAGATAACCAACCAGAAGGTACGCAGGGATTTCGAGAAACTCTCGGAGGAGACCAGGGGCATGTATTCCCTGCCGGATGACAACATGCCGTCCAGGGTCTATCAATGCGGACGTTACAGCGGGTGGAAGAAGGAATGCGTGCGGGAAGAAAACGGAGAGATGCCATAAGGTCTTTTGCGACAGGATAAGACAAGGGGCAGGAAACCGTTTTGTCAGGTTTCTGCCCCTCCCGCTCATTTTAGGCTTCCTTTTACAATGGCAGTCTGGCTTTCCTGTATCCGTCCCGCAGCACTTTCTCTATGTCGCTTTCCCTGTATAGTACCTTGCCTCCAAGCTGGATGTAGGGCAGCCTGCCCTCGTTACGGTATTCCTGCAAGGTCCTGCGGCTGATTTTCAGCCTGCCGGAGAGTTCACGGTCGGTAAGATAGTGTTCCCCGTCCAGTACCGGACGTTGGTTTCGGGACAGACTGCCGAGCGTTTCCGTCATGCGGTCAAGTTTCTGGAAAAGAGAAAGAATGATCTCGTTTTTCCCGGTCAGCAGCCCGTTCATGCCCGTCCCTCCGTTCTTTTTTGAACGACGGGGAGTACTCGCCGTATGTCCTCCGGCCTGTAATAGATTTTATGACTGATTTGGCTGTACGCCAGCGTGCCGTTCTCACGGAGGGCCTGCAAGGTACGGGGGGAGACACCCAACAGGAGGCAGGCCTCCTGATTGTCCATCCATTCCCCCATTCTCTTCCCACGGTATTTCTCACGAAGTTCATCCATAATCCGGACCGCATTCTCCAGACGCTCCAGCATACTTTTAAAGACATTCGCTTCGATAATGACGATTTCCATAAGCGCATTCAATTGGTTCGGAACAAATGTATGGATAAAGCGATATCCTGTCCAAACGCCTGTCCCCAGATGTCATCAAATATCATCAGATGTCAGCACGCCTGCGGCATGGTATGGTCAAGGCAGGGGAAAATTAACAGAGAAAAAACAAAGGGCGTACAGACAGGGCGAAAGAACAGTACGGAAACATGCACGATATAAACCATGCAGATTGGAGGGAACTGAAGTCCTATGCTTTTCATGGAATCTGTATATCCGGCAACAGACTTACATGGAATGGTCTATCGTTGCGTTCCTTTTGGAATAACGGGCAAAATAAAGGGGTATAGGTGAGTTATAAATTATGCGTCATGTCGGTCACAGTTAGTCCTATAATCCTCCTTCAAATCAGGAACGTATTGTCCGGGCGTTTGTTTCCATGAGTATTTTCCACGACTTCAGTCGCAAGGAAAATACTCATGGAAAGCGGAGCCGGAACGCCCGTGACAATATGGTCCTGATTTATCTTTGATTATAGGAATAACAGTACCTGTACATACCGGTTGATAGCAGTAGTACTGATATTGGCAGGGAAGTATATCTTCTGTCAGGTAGTCAGTATATCCTTGTGAAAGCATAGAAAGAGTGTTGTCCATGGATAAAGTGTTTTTTGGAAATGAAGTATAAGCTCGGAAAAACATGTTATCCGGCATATTCCCTTATACAAAAAACGGGGAATAATAATTTCAAGGGCTTATTATGGTTAATTTTAAAATTCATGTGAATTTTGTTCACTGTTGTTTTCATGTAATTAAAAAAACTTTGTAACTTTGCACTCGGACTATATAACCTGATTCCTAGTTGTCACAATCAGACGAGTTCTTTCATGACATCAAGGTAAGGTAGCCTACGCCGTGCCGAGTATGGCGGAGTTGCGATATGACAAAGCAGTACAAAGCGGGCATTGGGTGGGAAATGTAGTCCAGACATAAAAGGCGTTTACTTGACGCTGTGTTTAAGACTCTCTGTAATCTAGCAAATTCACAATTGTTGTCTTGAACGTAGCAACGGTAGATGTCCCGGGGTGTGATATATCTAACCCGTGGAGACCTTGTAAGCACAAATTGTACCCTTTAGGGTGTATCCCATCTGTTTATTTAGGTTTCTTAACGGTGAGCGATTATTCATATCGGCGTGGGCTCTGACGTTGTCTGTTCAACAACAATAGGCAATGCTAGAGCCTCAGAGAGTGGAATGGACAACAGGACGATTCCACGCTTTTTTGTCCACAACCGATTTCTGTTTAGAATAAGGTTAGGTCATCGATATGAATGTCGTAGCGCATACATCAGGTGATGTCAGCACCCATGGAGGCGGTGAAAGACCTCCCAGCACCGGGCTTATCCCCGATGCCCTCCCCGAAGTTCAAAATCTTGTTAGATCAGAGAACTCATATACAGGGGTGTCCACTAAAAATGCCTTGTCGGGAACTGTTCTAAAAACTATAAAGAAAACCAAGGAAGATTCCCATTGGTATGCCCTTCGCACCACTTACGGCAGAGAGAAGAAAGCTTATGACTATTTGACAGGAAAGAATATCGAAGCATTCCTTCCCACCCTGACTTCTGTGAAACTGATTGCCGGCAAGCGCAGAACCGTAGAGGAGTCTCGTCTTCCCAACATCTTCTTTGCCTATGGCACGGAAGACGAGTTGAAGAAATACGTTTACGACAATGTAAACCTTCCCTACCTCCGTTTTTATTACCGTCACTTCCATGAAGGAATTCGAATTATCAAAGAGCCTCTTATTGTCCCTACACAACAGATTGAGAGTCTCAAAATTATTTGTGCTTCCGGGGCGGAAGATATCATTCTTGTACCGACAGATACTAATAAGTTCCAAACGGGTCAAAAAGTACGCATAATTCACGGCAGGTTTAAAGGAGTTGTCGGACAAGTCGCACGTTTTTGTGGTCAACAACGTGTAGCGGTTATTATTGACGGAATGCTTACGATAGCTACCGCATATATACCGAGTGCATTTTTGAGTCCGATAGATTGAAAGTTCCACATTCATTGCAGATTTAATATGAGCAACAAAATTATCGATTACTTTGAGGGGCTTAATGTTGACATAGTGCATATAGCCCAATCGTATGCTTCAGATAACTGGTCGCCACAAATAGAGCCTGTCCATATTTTTAGGGCGCTCTTACATAAAAATGCAGGATTGGTTAATTTTATTGAAGATACTCTTGATGAAGATTATTATTATTTGCTTGATTGGTGCGACATTCATATCCAGCAATGTGAGAAATCACCCTATCCGATGAAGAAGGCGGAGTTTTCGCGGGATAGCCAAAGCGTTGTGAAAGAAGCGTCCTCGTTGGGAGAACAATATGGCACGGATTCTCACAAGTTGGAACTGCTGTTGGCGGCGTTGGTCAGCCCCGGAGTCGGATTCACTTCGGAGCAGTTAAAGACCATGCCGTTGACAAAAGATAAAATTCTTCGGACAATAACCGGCGGAAGAAGAGATGTGTCTGACAGTAAGAAATCAACCGTGCGATCCGTTTCATACAACAATAGCCCCAATGCCTATTGCAACTCCTTGCTCAACGACAATGACATTGAAATTATCGGCATGGAGAAAGAACTGCGCTCCTTAATTGAGATTCTGGCCCGAAAAGATAGAGCCAATGCCCTCGTCACAGGTGAGACCGGCGTGGGCAAGACATCCTTGGTGCATGAATTGACAAACCTGTTGAAAGAGAACAAACTCCCGGCATCCCTTTGCAATATCCAGCCATACGAGCTTGACCTTATATCGTTAAGTCAGGGAGTCAGTTATAAAGGAGAGATTGAAGACAGGTTCAAGACGGTTATTGACGGTTTTCAGGAGATAGCGCAGCCTTTATTGGTTGTCGAGAACTTCCATCGTATAGGTGACAGTACCTCTCCTCTGAACGCCATCATGCCATTAATAAAAAAGGTGCTCTCCGGCAACACGTTACAGTTCATCTGCACGACATCCGTTGATGGTTATACCAAGAACATTGAAAAAGATAAGGAACTGACAGCTTATTTTGAGAAAATCGCATTGGAAGCTCCGTCTGAAGAGTCTGCCATTGACATACTGAACAGCAAAAAGGATACATACGAGGAATATCATCACATCACTTTAGGCGAAGACGTTATTTCTGAGATTGTCCGCTTGGCAAAAAGATATATGCCGGAACACAATCTGCCTTCATCGGCGATAGATCTGTTGGACAGATCCATGGCTTCTATAAAAATTGAAAAGGAGTTACAGGATAACGCCCCCGAAGAAATTGTTCTGCAAAAAGATGATATTCGCAATGTAGTCGCAAAGATGACGGGCATACCGATGGGGAACATCCAGTCGGAAGAGCGACAGAAACTTTCAAGTGCGGAAGAAATCCTTCATAAGAGGGTTGTAGGTCAGAACCATGCCATAAAAAGCATATTGGATGCCGTGTTTGAATCCCGTTCCGGCCTTAACAAGAAAGGACAACCCATAGGCTCATTCTTCTTCCTTGGCCCGACCGGAACCGGAAAGACCGAATTGGCGAAATCATTGGCGGAGTTCCTGTTCAATGACGAGACTTCCATTCTCCGGTTCGATATGTCCGAATATAAAGAAGAGCATTCCGTGGCACTTCTTTACGGTGCGCCTCCGGGATATGTCGGTTATGAGGAAGGCGGCCTGTTGGTCAATCAAATCAGACAGCATCCTTATTCCGTAGTCTTGTTTGACGAGATAGAGAAAGCCCACAGGTCTGTATTCGACCTGTTCCTACAGATACTTGACGAAGGCAAACTGCATGATCGTCTCGGACGTGTCGGTGATTTCTCCAACGCTCTGATTATTTTCACTTCCAATATCGGAAGCGACTATATCTTCAAGTCTTTCGGAGAAGGGCATGTGCCCACGCACGACCAAATGCTGGAAGTGATGCAAGACCAGTTCCGGCCGGAATTCTTGGCAAGGCTCACGGAAATAGTCCCGTTCTCGCCCATCACACCAGAAATGATAGACCGGATTTTTGATATCCACATACAAAACCTGCTGAAGATGCTGCATGAGCAGAATATATCTTTGACCATAGATGAGTCCGCCCGCAAGTACATCACCAAGGTCGGATTCAACGCACACTACGGAGCGCGTCCGATTCTCGGAATCATAAGGAAAGAGATTCGCCGCCCCTTGTCGAAGCTGATTATCTCCGGCGACATCAATGGTGGAGATGCCGTCACCATGAAATACAATGATGAAACCAAGGAGATTGTTTGGGATATTGACACTCCGGATTAACATGACTATTTATGAATATATCGAAATGGTTGAAACGCTTATTCCATAAAGGAACAGCAAGCCATGAAGAAAAAGAGACAATTAACGATACTATAACAAAAAACAGAAGAACAATGGCAAGAAAAACCGTAATTTCCAAAGTCGTTGAGGAAAACGCACAGGACGGTGTCATCGAGTTCCCGCAAAACAGGACACTCTATGCCGACCAGTTTACTGATGCGGCTCCCAACAGCGATGAAGACAGGGAAGGCTTCAAAGCCAAAAGCATGAAGGATGTCTTTGAACATTTCCAGCCCGCAAAGGAAGGAATTACCCTGTCCACTGAAGAAGGTGGGGCTGTGTATGAGGATTTCCAGTTTAGGCAGATGAAGGATTTCGAGGATGAGCAACTTATCGCGCAGAGTGGATTGTTGAGCGAGAAGAAATCAAAGATAGATGCGTATAACTCGGTCATCCGTCAGTTGGAGAAGAACAAGACACTTCGTAATGCGTTGAAAAACGATGGGGCACACGAAGATTTGAAGAACGCGTTCAAAGCTCTTCTTGCGGAACTGGAAGATGCTGAGTAATAACGAATAAAGAACGAAATATTATGGCAGCAGAAGAACAGAAAAAGGTTTCCTCGACCGAAGGAATGGAACTACAGGAAAGGAAGACTGTAGCCAATCCCACCGAACAGCTTCAAAGCAGTTTGTCCGGGCTTGATAAGTTCGGTGGTTTCCAGTTATTGAAAGGGCTTGTCAAGGGAGTGGAATATATGGATCCCCGAAAGAAGGCCTCGAAGAATGTCTTTTTGAATGACAGCGCATACGAGGATGCGAGAAAAAGACTAAAGAACGAGCTTTCCCTATGGATTGAAATCCTTGAGTCCGGAGGAAAAGACCCCATGGAAATTATTGAATCTTGCAAGGACGAATGCCAAAAGGCGGAACGGAATCTGAGTGAGAACCTGTTTTGCATTCATGATGAGATTCGTAACCTTGAAACCACATACAGGAGTCTTGACGCTTTCTTTGCCAATGCCGGACAAGACAAGGTGGACTGTATTACGCTCATGAATGTCAACAAGGAGGAACTTAGTGACAATGACTCGGAAGACACGTTGGCTATCCGTGACGAGCTTGAACGCTATTTTGACCGTCTGAATCTGAAGAACAACTACAGTATGCTTGTGGTGCCGGGCTATCTCGGTGATGCGGAAACCGTGCGTATGTGGGCACAGACTGCTTATAGGAATAAAGTGATCATGCTCACCGACTTTAAGGACAGCATGAATTTCGAAATGCTAAAAAAGGAACTTGACGATGCAAGTTTGCAAGGAACAGATCCTTATTTGGGCAATATCGTGATGACCGCCAATTATATACTCGGTCGCAGGAAATCGGAACTTGCCGGTGAGGATGAAGACCTGTATATCCCCGCTTCCGGCGCTTTGGCAGGCAGGATGTCAAACACGGAAGAGACGGTGATAGCCCAGGCGGCGGCAGGGAAACGATATGGTACACTTGATAATGTCAAAGGCGCACGCATGGATTTGCGTAAATCGGAAATAGCGTCACTTATCGACCTTGGGGTCATTCCGATGGTCGAGGAGGACGGCCGGACAATGGCATTTTCCAACCATACATTATATAATGGTGCCTCAAAGGGCTTACAGGAATATTCGATAGTCCGCGTGTTCGACTGGATAGGTAAGGTGTTTGAGAACTATTGTAACGACCATGCCATGGAGATATGGACACCGGCCATCAAGTCTGAAATCACCCAGGACATCCATAATTTCCTTAGTGATTACAAAGGTCCCGGCGGTATCATCGAGAAATACACCAATCTTAAGGTAGACCAAGACCCGAAGACAAAGGACATCACTATCAATGTTGAGATTACGCCATACTTTGCGGCACAGAATTTCTTCATTGAACTTACGGGAAGAAACACCGCGGCCGGTGTGGATTGGGAACAGAATACGAAGAACGCATAGTGTTCAATAATATTATTAATCATTTAAATCATTGGAACAATGGCAGAAACAAGAACCGTGACCATCAATGCGGATGGCATTCAAGAGCGCGAAGTGGCATACGTTCGCTACGAGCTCAACCAGCAGACCGACGTGGAGGGACAGCCAACAGGCCGTACCCGTGGTGGCAAGATTACCGTTAAGGTAAAGTCGAAGAACGATGGCAACACCGAGATTCTCGAGTGGATGTGCGACACCTACATGAGCAAGAACGGTGTCATCTCATTCCCCGACAAGGACGGCGGCGAGATGAAGCGTCTCAACTTCAAGAACGGTTATGTGGTGCAGTATGCTGAGACATACGATGACACCAACGAGACCAAGCAGTATGAAGAGTTTGTAATCTCCGCAAAAGAGATTCAGGTTGGCAACGCTGTTCACAACAACAGCTGGACAATCGACAAGTAATTCCAAAACAAGGACACAAAAGGGGATTGGAGGTTATCTCCATGGTAACCTCCAATTATCCGATTTTAAATCTGAAGTAATATGGCACTTCAAGGTCAAGTTAAGATTAAAGGTGGTGGTGAGTATGGAATTGTGGAATGCGAATATGAGTTTTCGCAATCTGTTGACGATACAGGCAAGCCAACTACACGCACTATGGGAGGAACGATCCGGTTTGTAATGCCCGCCACTTGTGATGACGACCAGTTCTTTTATAAGTGGATGTTCAACAAAACCGCCGTATATTCCGGTACTTTCCGTTTTTGCGTGTTTTCCAATGACAACAGGAGGAGATATAAGACGGTTGAGTTTACCAACGCTTATTGCATAGGGCTAAAGGATTATTTTTGTGATCATGACAGCAAACTGATGTATACAACCATTACCATCAGCGCAGAGGTGATACGTGTGGGAACCGGATTCATGGATTCAGCTGTTTTCACGAATGATTGGGCTTCATTAGCATCCCAAATTCAAAGTATAACAACATTCTAACAGTGTGTAAACCATGTCGATATCCATAAGAAACATTTCGGTAGCCATTGACGGCACAAAGTCAACAGGCTTTTGTATAGAATTGGACGGGGCAAAATGGAGGCTTGACAATTTCATGTTGAGCCAGTCTCTTCTTTCCCCTAACGTCCTCTCGTTCTCTCTGCATAAAGAACCGGATGAGAGACTCAATGAAATATCGTTCAATGTTTGTGGCGTAATCATCGGCAAGGAGATTTTAATTTCGTTAGAAACCGACAGCATAGAAAAAAAGACACTGAAAGCCGAAACAGATTCAGTGGCGGACATTGAGTTTGCAGGAGTTATCACAGGTGCTTCGGGCAGTAGAAGCCGAAGCGAGTTCACTGTAAACGTGGAAGCGTGCAGTTGGGATGCACTGCTTAATGATAATCCAGCCTGCAAGTCTTTTGAGAACCAGACATTAAACGATATCGTAAACGATGTCATTGACGATTACTCCGAGCATCTTGATTCGGAGATAGATACCCGTTTTACTGACTCTATTCCGTATTGTGTGCAATACAACGAGTCAAACTATCAGTTCCTACAGCGTCTGGCGAGACGCTATGGAGAATGGTTGTACAACGATGGAAAGAGAATCATCTTCGGCAAACTCATCGAGGGCGAGAGTGTCAAGCTCGCCTATCCCAGCCAAGATGTTCCATCCTATAATGTAGATTTGAAAATGCGGCATGTCGCGTTCAATCATGTCGCTTCATCATACAACTCATACGATGCCAACCAGAAGGAAGGTATCGAGGAAATGCAACGGGAATATAACACGCTGAGTGAACAGGTGTTTCAAGCCTCCCAGTCCCGTTTCGTAAAACCTACGCTTCAAAACCTTCATTCAGGAGGGTTTGCCGACACGGACGGACGTGAGACCGTCTTGAATGTATCGACAAAGACACAGGCAAGAGGCGAAAAGGCAAGTATGCTCACCTATTCAGGCACTACCTACTGCTCGAAAATAAAAATCGGGAGCAAATTGGTCATCGTGGATAACTATATGCCGGACACCTCTCTTTTGGAGAGAAGCAAAGTGGAGCAGGACGAGATTCTTGTAACGGAATTGGTGCATTACTTCTCCGCCGACGAGACCTACAGCAATCGTTTCGTTGGCATTCCTTCCGCTTGCGACTATCCTCCTTATTCCGACAGTGATGTTTATCCTATCGCCCAATCTTGTCGTGCCAAGGTGAAAGACAATGAGGATCCGAACAACCTCGGGCGTGTTCGTGTACAGTTTGATTGGCAGGCCCAATTGGATGACAACATGATGACACCGTGGCTTCGCATGGCACAGCCGTATGCCGGTGGTGGCAAGGGCTTCAGCTTTATCCCCGAGATTGACGAGGAGGTGATGATTGACTTTGAGGGAGGCAATGCGGAACGTCCCTACGTCAAGGGTACATTATATAATGGTGTAGGCGACCCGGACAGTGCATGGTTGCCCAACAACAATAGCAGCAATCAGATAAAGGCCATCCGCACTCGCAACGGTCATACCATCGAGATACACGACGAGGGCAATGACGGTTACATCCGCATCTATGATAACGAGAAGGAGAACTATATTCTCACTTTTTCGACCGATGAAAAGCTGATAAAACTTGAATCCACGGGCAATATCGAACTGTATGCCCAAAACGACATCATCATACATGCCGGACATGACATCAATGCAAGTGCCGACAATGATATTTTTATTGCCGCGTCACATGATATGCAGCGTACGGCCGACAATGATATTCGTGAACATGCCGGCAATGACCGTTCCACGTCAATCGACTGCAATGATTCACTCACAGTGGAAAGCAACCAGTTCGTCAAAGTCAATGACAACAAGGACGAACAAGTGGCGCATAAGCTACAGGTGACGGCAGAGAACATCCGTGAGGAAGCGAAACAGTCATTATTGGAATATTCCACGATTCACCACCAAAAAGCAAATGCTACTATGGCAATCAATGCCGGCACACAAATCGATATTAAAGCCGGTAAGGTCAAAGTGAATTGATATTTGTATTTTTAGTCTCGACTTTTTATGGATGCATTGGAAACAATCGGCTCTTTACCTAAGAAGATAGATGATGTGACAAACAGCATCTCTAAGGGTGCGGATTCTCTTGACAAGATGGTTGGTAAGATGGATAACGCTGTTAATGGTGCCCAAACGAACATTCCAAAGAGCGGAGTCGCCAAGGAAACGGGAGCATTAAAAACAGGAACAAACGCACTCAATAATGCCGGCAAGACGATACAAACAGCAGGAAACAATCTTTCTCAAGCTATTCAACCGCTGTCAACCGCTGCGCAAAATGTAAAACAGTCATTGCAAGATTTGCAAAACTGCCAAGAGGTAGTATCCTCATCGGCCTTGGTAGTGAATGCTGTTGTTGACAGTTGCTCCGGTCATTTCCATCCGAGAGCAAACGAACAGGTTCTCACAAAACTCGACGGTCAATGGGATTCATGGGCAAAGATAGTCAACGGAATATACCAACAATTATCGCCGACAGGACAATCTAATATTCTGGAAAGTCTTGCCAAAGCCGGTTTTGGAGACAATGTTTTTTATTTGGGTAGTGCCATTAAGAACGAATCCGCCGGAATATTTGGCGGTATTGCTGATTTCGAGGATGCACTACATACCTTTAGAGGTAGTTATCGTAACCCCATAGAGGCAGCAAAGAAAATAGAAAAAGGTGTAAAGGCTATTGTAAATGCCACCGAAAGGGTCGCCAACTCGATTAACAACATGATATTGACTTATCAGAAGGGAATGGGGCCAAACGCCACAGGCAATCCCATCTTGGCATATATTGGCAACTTGCATGATACTAAAGCCGTCGCGACTGTCAACAAGATTCTGACTTTAGGCGGTGGGGCTGTTACGGTAGCGACCGACGCATCAGCACTTGGCACTGCGCTGAAAAGCAAAAATCCGATAGCGATATATCAAGCCGGCAAGAAAACCATTGATGATGTTAAGGCCATAGGGAAGGGGCTGAAAGATGCGACTGCTGCTACGAAAACGACAAGTCTGTCACAAGGTATTGCAACAGGAGGCGCTGCGAACGCATCCAATTCCGCACAAGGTACGAACGCACAGATGGATGATAAGCAAGATGAAGACAAAGACTCTGCAAAAGCCGATTCATACGTATGCTCCGGTGCCGTTATGAAATGTTCATTTGGAGACAAGAAAGCCAAACTGACGGTATATCCCGACCGCACCGTATTCCTCACAGGTCAGCCAATGGCCAATATCACAGACCACACCTCTTTATATAATATAGCTCCATTCGGCAAATGTCATACGACGAGATATCCAGCCACCGGCTCCGCCACGGCAGCCAATCACGGCCATCTTACGCCAATGCCCTGTATTCCCGGTACTGTCAGTAATTGGATTAACGGCAAGGATGACTATATTATTAAAGGAGACCCGACTCTGCTGAAATCTTCGTATTGCAAGTGCCAATGGGGCGGTGTAATTACTATAACTGATGACGGGCAGAAAGATACAGGGAAAGCGGATTTAAGCCGGAATCCACCAATCTCGTTTTAATAAAAAATAATCTTAGGCTAACCCGAAATAAATTAGCGAACCTTAAATAATCTTCTAAGATGAGTAGCGGATATATAGATGCTCAAAGTTTGTCGGTATCAGAAAAAACAGAAACACAGGAATTAGGTGTTTTAATAAATCTTGTACTTGTATTCTTTACTAATGAGCATGAAGATGTTTGTAATTTATCTAATTATTTAAAGACCTCAGAATCTCAAAAGATAGATGATAATGGAGTTGAAGAAGATGTCGTTTTAAATTATGATATTAAAGTAAATATTACATCAGATAATGATATTTTATCTAAAATAGTAAAAATAGATAATATTGTTGACGAAGTTTGTTTATGCTATTCTTCTGTAACCGTCCATATTTACATTTTAACAGATAATGAATCCCCCTTTACTACGTATTTCTTTTTTAAGAAGCGTCCATTAGCTTTCATTTTGAAAAGAGGGTGTGGACTTTATGCAAAAATTAAATATGCTGATAGTTTCATTCAAATGATGTTTTTAAAAGGCATTAGCGATGGTGTGGAATTAATTAAAGACGGCATTAAAGCAGGAACGGATTTAGTTCATAAAATCAATACAAGTGATAGTGATGGCACTCCAAGTAATAGTACAGTACAAATAGCGGCTCTTCTAAGTCATTATGTTTATTTTTATTTAGATTGGTTAGAGGTTTATTGGGATGATTATCCAATCGGGGCTAAATGTTCTTTTGAAAAGGATAATTTTAAAGAATGGAATTGGAAGAATGATCAAGAATTAGTTTTAGTAGTTGTAAAAAAATATAATTCCATTCCACCTATTACAATGTTTTCGGGTATTCCATCCCGTCCTATGGCAAGAATAAAAGTTAAATTAAGGGTTGTTGCACGAATAAATGAGATACTAAATATTGTTAATATTAATGCTACAAATAAATGCAAAATAATTAACCAAATTCTAGAAGAATGTGCGAAGAGAAAAGCACCGATTGATTTTTATGAATTATATTCAATGTGTTTCTATTTTCCAACACCTGTAATACCACCTGTTCCATCTTATATTGACATTGATGAAGCTAAAAAATGGCATGTATGTCATCCAATGTTAGTTGCCAAAAAACACAATATAGGCTTAAATGTTATCGATAAATTGAATCGGTTTATAAGGAATGATGATATTGATAATGAAAACGGTGAAATAGAGAAAACAAACAAGACAGATGAAAGGAAACGATCTGAAATATTTGGATATAAAAAACTGAAATATGGTGAAAATGAATCATTTGATTTTTATTATACTCCATTACTACATTCTGGTATGGATAGAGTTAGTGGTTATGGAGGTGCCCTATTTGTTAAAATAGATAAAATAAATAAAGAGGGATGCATAGATGCTATTTCAGCTGAACAATTTATATATGCAACAAAGGGCACTGATTTTAATTCACTGAATGATTGGGTTGCAGTTGATATTCTGCAAGCCTTTACGGGTTTTTCTTTACAACATGCCCATACAATCTTAAATGCTCAAATGATAGATTACAATTTGAAAAAATTTGAGAAAAGACAAAATAAGAAAATCCCTTTGACGTTTGTTGGACATTCCTTAGGAGGTGGGTTAGCATCATCAAATGCAATAATTGCAACAGGAAGACATGCAATAACTTTTAATGCAGCAAGTTTAAATTTTATAGGTACATTGGCAACTAAAAGTATCGCATTAGTGAAAGGTGTTATAGAGCATAGATGGAGTAAAGTAAAAGACGCTATATATCCTATGGAAATTGCAAAAAGAGTTCATCCAATTAGAATTGAAGGTGAAGCTATTGATGTTTTACAGATTGTCGCTCGACTTTTAACATTGGGTACTTGTGAGAGGGCATATGGTTGTTATCCTCTAATTATTAGCAATGTTAAAGGTAGTTTTGGTTGGGGACATGGTATGAACAATTATTTATATAAAAGTATGATGGATCTCCTAGGAAGTAAAGGTATAGTTAATAAAACTACAATAGTAAAAGCAAACAAATTAGTATCAACTTCGTCGGATTTATCAACAGTTGAATTCCAAAATGAGCAAGAAAGTAGGATATATCTATTAAAAGATAATATAGCTGGTTTTTTAGACATAAGTGCAGTTACCAACAACAATAAATAATAAATATGTTGTTACAATTTAATACAATTTCTAATAACCCTATTCTTCTTTTGTCGGGAAATATGATTTTTGCTGATAAAACTCATATAAGCATACCGGCAAGAATATTATGTAAGGAATGGGGAAAGCCTACGAAATTATATTTAGAGGAGATTGAAGTTATACCTCAAACCTTATCAATAAAATATTACTCTATTATTAGTGATAAGGTTTATAATTGTTTGTTATTGTTATCTGAGATGCAGGTTTCAGAGGATGCAAATAAATCTGAATATTATTTAATAGGTTTATCGCCTTGGGGCGGAGTAGCATGTTGGTTATATTCATTTAAAAAGTCTATTTGTATTTTAAAAGAACAAGGTGGTGCAGTGCCCAATAATAAAGACTTGCTTTCAAACTCATTGCCTTTATTTAATGGAACATTTTCTCAATACAGACAGACATATCTTAAACAAAATCATAAAATAGAAGAAAAAATCGTGAGATATGGACTTCCTCCGCAAAATCTTTTCGACAATTACATGAAACAGTTTCTCTATCGCTATGTTTCGATTTATGAGAAATGGAATGGTGAGAAGGGGAAGTGGATGAAGTATGAAGGGGGCGAAGTTGAGCCTGTGTTTGACTATATCGAGGAGTCCCTATTTGACGGCACTCACGACAAACTCCACGATGGTGGTCTTTTGAAATACCATCAAGCAGGCAAGCCCAAGAAGCTTCGTATTCAGTGGCACATTAGGAAATCGGAATACTCGGCTTACTTTTGGTTTGAGGACGAAAGGATAAGAGAGGTGTTCGACAAGTTTTATGGAGCGCATCCCGACACAAAGACAGACTTTATCATCCGTATTGATGCGGAGAACAGGAAGTATGAGCTGGCACTCTATCGGTATGGCTTGAAAGAGCCGCAGGTGATACCTGAAGATGTGTATCAACTGTTGGTGTTTAAGAACAAGTTTGAGGATTACCGTTCCGACAACTACAATCAAGAACGTGGAGCATGGATATGGTGAAAGGAATATTAAGTTCATTGGCAAAGTATCTTAAGATAAATGCCCAAGTATGTTTAGATAAATCGCCAAGTATCTTAACATACTTTTCGGGCATCAAAAGAACAGACAAGAATAATAACAATAAAAAATAATTCATTATGGCAACTGAAGAAATGTACGAAGAAGAGGAGTTTATCATCAATCTTACCATTGACGGTACTGAGTTTGAGGAGGTGGAGGTGAAGGTGACAGATCCGAACAAGACCATCCGTGATCAGATAATAAGCATCGTGTCGGTGTTCGAGCTTCCGAAGATTGACAACGGAGGCAATCCTATCCAGTATCTGCTTGGTCAGATAATGGACGAGGGCGAAGAGCCTGAAATTTTGGAGTTTGAGGATGAGGACGGACGTGAGCAGGCACTCATCGACTACAACATCCAACCCGGAGACCACCTGCATCTGATTTCTGTACCTATCGCCGGATAAAAGGAGAACGTATGATGAACGACACGATTAACAACTTCAATCAGAAAGAGCTTTCGGGCAGAGATGCCCGACTTTGGAAGGAATGGAAGGAGCTGGACACGCTTTGCTGCAAACGAAAAACTGCCAGTGCAAATCCTCGACAGCCTTCCATTTCTTATATCGTTCGCAGAAAGAACGCGATGGGACTTCCTACCGAATATGAGATTTGGTATCGCTGCAAGTCTATTATTGGAGTGATAGGTGATACTGTGCCCAGAGAACCGAAATTCGGTTATCTTCACAAGATGAGTATCGTACTCCCCAACAATTACCCGTCAGCGGACGGCAACCCCATTTTCACGTTCAGAACCGATGTGTGGCATCCCAACATCAGATATTCGGGTAGTTTTAAGGGACATGTGTGTCTGACTATCAAGGAGATGGGCGTTCTGGCTTCGTTAAAGGATTTGGTGCTCCGAGTGGAAAGATACCTGAAATACCAGATGTATCATGCGCAGAACACCTATCCTTATCCCGAAGACCAGAACGTGGCGGAATGGGTGCGTGAGGAAGGGGAACCCAATAATTGGGTACGCTTTAACCAGGAAATGCCGGAACCCACCACTCCTGCGGCCAAAACAATGGAGAGCACCAAGACAACAGAGAAAGTAAAACCGACAATTAAGTCAAGGACGATATGAAAAAGACTGTATTATTCTTGTGGCTACTATTAACATACTCCGTCCGCTTTGCGTATGGCGACGAAATCAGATCCATTAAATTAGATAACATGGGGCATGACAAAGAAACCGTTGCGTTGTCTTTCTGCAATATTTTTGTGGAATTGCAACAAGGAAATGATGAAGACCAATATGGAATCTCAGTAAGATTGGAGAATGTATCGGAAGACAAGATACTTTATCTTTTTGACAGGTCTTACAATGAGAAGACACTGAAGAAGATGCGTATCGTCTATGAGAAGTTGTTCCCCGGGGCTAAAGGTAAAAGAATTGCGGAAGCCTGTGATGGATTGTCTGAGTCATGCAGGCTCTTGCCCTCTTCTGAAACGAAAAGTATTCTGAATTTCCAAAACAACGAAAGCACCGTTAAGTGCAGATTACCCATCTATATCGCCCGATACGACGAGAAAAACTTTATTGTCGTCAAGAAAAACAGAATATCTTTGGCGCAGAAAGAAGTGATTGAATTGAATATTGATGTGGAGTTGAAACCGGATGAAGAATTCATTAAACTGTCAGAGGCAACCGATAGCCTGATCAATGAAATCGGAAGACAGACATTCTGCTCTAATAAGAATCATAGGGGTACTCCTTTGGAAACTTTATATAAAATCTATAATACATCGATTGACGATTTGAAAGAGCAGGTAGAGCAAATTATCAGCCACCGTAATTATAATTCTTCAGACAAGGGTTATCAGCAATTCATGGCTATTCGCAATAGACTTGACTCGATCGATTTAGAGAAATTAACGGTCACTTCATGTGACAATGACAGAAAGAAAGTTATTCATAACTGCAAATATTGTTCTTTGTCGATTGAAGACATCTATAAAAGGTTGGAAACCTACTATATCGATCTTCACAATGGGAAAAAGACTAAGGGACAAATCTTGGGAGATGTTGAAGCCTTATATAACTGTGCGCAAAAGAACAGCAGGCGATCCAAGGGTAATTATATGTCAAGAATCACAACATACTACAATCGGATAAAATCGAAATGACATGAGATTCATTGGAGTTATGCTATTGGGATGTTTGTTATTGCCTTTTCACCTATATGGCAGGGTGAAAAAGGATACGATTTATACAACCGATGGCGACAGGATAATCCTGACTTATGAAATTACCAACTCTGCCAACCAAACGACAGTCAAGTTTATTGGGCAGCAGAAGAAATTGGGAAGTATAAATTCCAAGTATAAGGATCTCAGTAAGGTTGCGGTCATGTTCTTCGATCGGACAGGCAATTACAGCAATGATGTATCTGTCACGGATATGGTTCCCGAGGCTTTTATGATACCTCCCGGAGTTAAATATCAGAAGTCAACGGATGGCTTCTATCTGATACAAGCGGAGCCAAAGTTGTCTTTCAATGTCAAGTCCGATACGGAAATACTTATACCTATATACTTGGCATATAAGCCGAAGAAAGGCCGATATGTGTTGTTTGGTAAAAGCAGGGACTTGAAAATTCCTCTTGGTTCAAAAGAAGGAACAAACATAACAAGAACGTCTATCCAAACGATCACTTCAACAATGGAAATAGAATCGGATAATACCGTTGCGATTAAAGTGCTTGAAAACGTCAATATGGTGAAGGAATTACTTTCAGAAGCTACAGAACTTCCATTTTCCGATAATCTTTTGGATGAAATCAATTATCTGCGGCAAAAACGCCGTGAAATCACAGACAACGCACTTGTCTCAGAGATAGCGGATGTCATGGACAGGTATGAATCCAAAAAACGTATGTTAGAAGAAAGGAATGCCGAAGAATTGCAGGCTCGACAAAAGGCGGAAGAGTTAAGGGCACAACAAGAAGCCCAAGCGATTCAAGCGCGGAATGACTCTATAGCGGTCGCCCAACAAGCCGCATCTGAAAAAGAGAAAGAACGCAATTTTTGGATGATTATAGGCGGTATCGTCCTTGCCATACTCGCATTCATCGGTAATCAGATTTTTCAGGGCTTCCGAAACAAAAGGAATCAAATGCGGATGATGGATATGCAGCAGAACATTGCGGACAAGGCGGAAACTGAGGCTAAAAGACGTGCCCGTAATGCTGTAAGATCTGAAAGGAATCGGATTGTTGCCGAAACCCAGCACAAGGCATCCGCCGCAATTCGAAAGAAGAGCACTCTCAACATAAACGGGAAATCAAAAAAGGCATCAATCTAATAGGGTTTATCATGAGTATTTTTAGCAAAAAATCAATAATTATCACTTCGCTTTTGTTGCTGTTTTCACAAGCGCATTCGCAAAGGATGGTATATGACGTGACTTCAGATTCGACCATTTTTCTCAAAGCCATATACAATGAAGGCGGTACAACACATGTAGATGTCAATGTAGATGGGGTATACGTAGGGACGATTGCGGCTGGCGGATCACTATCCATTAACAAAGATTGTAGTAAATTTGTAAAAGCAGGAAATAAAGAACTATGGCTGGTTGGAGATACCGCTGCGGAATGGGAGAAAGCACATCCTGCCAAAAGTAATGAGAATCAGAACGCAGACAATACGGAACCACCTCAACCGACAGCAGGGATTTCTTTAAATAATGAAACAGGGCAGAAAATACTGCGTACAAAGAAGGTGTCGATCGACCGGATAGTTTCATTATTTAAAGAACATTTGGAGAAGGATTCATTCTATTCATCAACGTTTGTCCAAGCATTTAAGGATGAAGTTGACCAACATTCGGAATCGCTGAAATATATAAAAGACCAAGAAAGTCGGGAAGAGTACATTCGGAATCATCAGTTACGGGAATATCTCAACGACAAAGAGACGATTATCTCGCAGCATGAAAACGGCATGGATTCGTTTGTCGGGAATTTCGTGGCATCAAATTTCAACGCAAACGAACTTCCCAGGCAGTCTGAATACGAAACTAAATTAAAAAACATACTGGAGGAGAAGATTGCGGAGCGAAAAGATGTGTTAGACAATTGTTGCGATGCAATTCTTGACGAGGACATCTCAACAATACTGACAAAACGTTTGTTCTCCGATGAATCTGTATTTATCAATGTTGTTCTTGGAATGCTGATTACCTGTATTGTCGTCTTGATCATTTTGTTAATCAGGAAATCTACCCGAAAGAAAAGGTCAACAATAAGTCAAGAAGAACGTATCCGGCAGAATGCAAATCCGGATATTGTGGTAAGGAGAAAAACAACTTCCATATTAAAAAAACAGAGTCTTGAAGACGTACATCATAATCCTGCATATTTCCCGATAGACTGTGCTGATTTCTGCTCAGACTCCGCCGTAAGACGTATTTATCTGAAAAACACTTGCATTAAGGACATATACAATCTTTATGCGGAAGATCTCAGGAATCCGGAGAATCCCAATGAGGATGGCTGTATGGTGCTTGGACGCTGGGTTCATGATGATGAGAATGATGAATACTATGTATCATTGGAAGAGATTGTAAAACCGGGTGATGATGCGATTTTCAAAGAGTATGAGCTTAATTTTGGTGGAAAGATAAAATTAAAAGTCGCGGAAAAGCTAAGGCGATTACGCAGAGAGACCAACCTCCAATATGATATGACCTGCTGGGTACACTCCCATCCGGGGCTTAGAGTGTTTTTCAGCAATGCCGACAGTAATGTGCAGATGCAGCTTAAGCATCCTACCCACCCCAAGTTTCTGGTTGCGATAGTGATAGATATTCTCACTCCCGATCAGGAGTTAGGCATATTCACCTTTAAACAAGGTCCTGATTTAAGCATAAACTCGAAAGCCGATTTGCGAAAGATGTATTCCTTGGAAGAATTGCATAAATGGGCTGTAGAAAGCGACAGGACTTCCTTTAAACAGGAGGATCACAGAAATATCATGCGGGCAGCTTCCAACCGGATTGACAGCCATTACGGAGTGGAGTTGTCTAACGGTGCCATTATTGATATGTGCCAATTGCAGACAACTTATGAAAACGGGCTATTAGCATGGGTGCATGGATACACCTGCGAAAAGAACGGGAAGAGAGAGTATATACTGAAATCTGTATCACAAACCAAACACAACCTTGATGATGAACTTATTGGATGTTACATCAATGGTTCCCATTGCAGCATACCGACTATCAAAAGAGTCATTTCAAATGACTTTAGCAATATAAGATTCATCCTGTTCTACTCGACAGTAGATGGAATACTGACAGCCATCCCTGTTGTGAATGGACAGATTTCCGTGGACGAGGCTTGTTATGGTGAAGAAAAATTAGAAGACTTAAAAATATGGACACGAAGAAAAAGATAATCCGAAAGTTGATTGCGCTGTGTTTGGCAATCTTTGCTGTATTGCCGGTATTCGGGCAAAATGTAAAACGAATCAAATTTTGTGATAAGAAATACGAATATGGCGTGGGCAAGGATTCACTTACGCTATATTTCAATGTATTGGATGCCAACGACAAAAGAATACAGAATATTGCAACAGATCTACTTCAAGACTATTTGGTCATAAAAGAAGAAGGTTCGTTAATTCCTCCTTCATCTTGCAAGATAAGTGCCATAACAACGGGACAACGCATTCCGGCGGAATACACATTCTCTGTATTGGTAGACTTGAGCATTCCGCAAGAAGGAAAATCACAAATCTACAAAGCCATTTCCCATTTGGTTAATATATCCCCTAAAGGTTGTGTATATCTTTCCTTTTTCGGAGATGAGGTGACATCCAGCCAGCTTGTAACGCCTGAGAATCTCGAATCTTTTAAGTCGAGTTTTGAAAAGACCTCCGAATATAAATACCTTTACGGGGCTTTATTCTCAAAATTAGCGGAATTCAGTATAACAAGTTCCGAAAAAGAAAACTCGATTGTTGGAGAGGAAAACTATAAAAGGAACTCGGAGATTTCAAGACGTGCCGCAAAAAATACGGACAAGAACATTCTCTTTGTCTTTACCGAGGGTAATAAAAGTCCCTCTTTCGAGGAAAATATTGCGTTTATAGAGGTTAACGAATACCAGCAAGATACGATCCATTTAGTGCCGACTGTATATGCGTTCTATTATACGGAACAAGGCAAGGACGCTGACATAGAGAATGTGTTAATGGCTATATGCAATCCCAAAGTCGAAGGCAGGAACGGGGACTATAAGCCTGCGAACGACATGGCGCAAGTCTTATATGATTTTCAAGAGATTGTAAATGACAAGATGTATGATTTCTCATTCACGTACAGCGTGTCTTCCTCCAAAACATATTTTGGCAAGACATCCTATACGGCAGAATGGAAGGGCGATATGGTCGGAAATGAAGACTTTTCTATCGGTTCTGCCGAAAGACCTTGGCCGGAACATGCCGCATCGACCTCGGATTCCATATATAAATACTTAGTAGCAGTCATTGTAGCGATTCTTACAATTGTCTTCTTTGTCTTGGTAATGAAAGTGCTGATACCGTTGTTCAGGTCAAAGGCATTTGAAGCCAAATATTATAGGAAGTATGTGCCGGAAAAGAATATCTCAAGCCGGATTTGCCATTATTGCAAGCAACAGATTATAGAAGGACAAAGTGTAGTCATGCGATGCAAGCACATCATGCACGTGCATTGTTGGAAACAGAACGGCTACAAATGCGCGGAATATGGCCAGAACTGTAAGGTCGGCATTCAGGAGCATGTGGAATGGAAGGAAGTGTTTACATTGAAATCACTGAAAGAATGCCACCAGACAATTGCGGGTATATGCGCCGGTTTTGTCAGCTGGCTTTTCTTTGAACTTGGCGGAAGAGGAAGTTTTGAGGGTGTCTCAAAGAGTATTGTCAGCCTGTTTTATACCCCAGGCGAGAACATGCCAAACCTGACGCTTGAATGTGAAAGCAAGACTTCTGTATTCCTTACCATTGGTATGCTTTTGGGATTCTTCTTGTCCCTTATCTTCAGATACAACGATGAATACAGGAAGAAGAATTGGAAAATAAGCTTGAAGATCCTGGGTCTTTCATTTCTCACAGGCGTGATTGGAATGCTCGCCTTTTCCATTGGAGCAGACATCCTTTGCTCGTTATTGACGGTAATACATGTGGGCTATATTCCTTGGTATTGTTCGTTTCCCGCATACGTGCTTTTCTCGGTGTGTGCGTCGCTTGCCCTTACAATCAAATCGTCCATTCCTCTGAAGAGTGCCTTGATCGGTGGAGGATGCTCTTCCGTAATCGGATTTATCGTATTGTATTTTTCAAGTCTCACAAGTATGAGTTGGCCTTGGATGAACATGCTGCTTGATTTCATTATTTACGGTGGAGGTTTAGGCGCATCTTTGGTTACGGTGAGAATGTTGGCGGAGAAATACTTCCTTGTCATTCAGAATGGTGTCAGAGTCGGTCAACGGATTCCTATTCACAAATGGATGAATGCCACAGGTGGTGGAAACAAAGTATCCATTGGCATGACCGGAAACTGTGAGATACAGATGAATTGGGAAAAAAGCAACAAGGTAGCCAAGGAACATGCCCAGTTGTTCATTGACCACGAAAAACAATTGCCTATGATAAAACCATTAGCGACAGGTGTGATTTATAACACGAGAGCGGAATTGGCGGTCGGCAGGCCTAACATATTGTCGAATAACGACACATTCAAGATTGGTGACACAATCTTCCAATACATTGAAACGGAATAAAGAGTAATCGTGAATATGGAAACCGTAAAACAATACGAATGGGGAGAGGGTGTGTTTACACTCCTTTCCTGGTTCAAACAAGATAAGGTGAAAAACGCCAAAGTGCTTGTTGTAGGTGCGGGTGCCTTAGGAAATGAAGTCATCAAGAACCTTACGCTGTTCGGTGTCGGGGCAATTTACGTTTGTGATTTCGACTGCATCGAATTGTCCAATCTGACGAGATCGGTCTTGTTCAGAGAAGAGGACGCATACAAACACGCCTACAAGGCAGAAGTGGCAGCCCAAAGGGCTATGGAGATTAATCCGCAAATCAAGGTCTATCCCATCGTGGGTAATCTGTTCTCGGAGGTCGGGTTAGGTTTATACAAGGATGTGGATGTCGTTATCGGTTGTCTCGACAGCAGGATAGCCAGATACCTATTAAATCGGCTTTGTATGCGTGTGGGAAAAACCTGGATTGACGGCAGCATAGAAAACATGACGGGAGTAGTGAAGGTTTATGCCCCGGGGGTTAATTGTTATGAGTGTAACCTTTCGCGGGAAGAGTTCAATCATATCATGTTACGGACCGGATGTGCGGATGTGGTCAGGGCACAGACATCCGCAGGACGTGTGGCTACGACACCTATCAGCGCCTCCATCGTCGGTGCCATGCAGGCACAAGAGGCCATGAAACTTATTCATTCGTCAGAAGGGAAACCCACCCCTTTCAAGACATTGCTTGGAAAGATGTGGCGTTTTGAAGGCATGACTAATGCGATAAATACATACAAGTATTCATCATGGAAAAACAACTGTCCTGCCCATGAGCATTGGGATAAGATTGTCCGTTGTGAAGACTTGTCAGCCGACATGCCGGTCAAAGATGTTTTGTCTCTACTTAAGGATGTGCTTGGAGTTAACGCCGTAGAAATCAACATGCGTAACAACAAGTTCATTGAGAAAATCATTTCAGACAGGCCCGAAAAGGAATTTGAACTGCATATTCCCGAGTCAAAATTGGAAGAAACGATACAGTCCAATGATGAATTGCGGAAACTCAGCTATCGGACAATCTTTCACAAGTGTTTCTACGAGAACATAGACAATGATTTCCCGTTTATGGATTTGTCGTTAAAGGCCATCGGCATCCCTCCGTACGACATCATCCAGGTGTCAACGGAAAAAGGGATAAGGTATGTGGAGTTAAGCAAAGATGCAAGAAACTACGGATTATAAGACTACACTCAAGCCGGTAGATGTCCCGCAGGACATAAATGCGGAGGTGTTCATGGGGCTTTATCCCGAGGATACGTTCTTTTTGAAATTCTGCGGATTGCACAAGCGCAATGCGTACAAAGACATCTTGGAGATTGAACCGGGGCATGATAAATTGGTTCTGCATTTAGGGCGGAACAGCCTGTATAATTCCTTGCCGGAATATCTGTTTCACAGTATTGACAGGTTTGATCATCTACCCGAACAGGATAAGAAGCAAAAGTTCGCCGAGGAGTATGCCAAACTGGAAAAAGAAAAGGAACAGGCTTACAGATTCTTCGCTCCGATAGACACATTGCTTTTCCAATTGCGGATGCAAGTCAGGGAAAGCCTTAATAAATACGTGGAGTCCAACCTCGTGATTCAGAATATTCTGTTGGACAACCTGACAAGCGAACAAAGAGGAAACAGGTTCATAAAAAGGACGGTTCCCTATATGACCTCTTGTAAGGCTATCCGAGGAAACAGAACGCTTATCACATTGTTGCTGAGAAAGGTCTTTTATGACGAGGGGATTACAGTTTGTGCTCGGAATAAAGACATGGAGTTCCTTGATGAGAATCCCCGTTATGACTGTTCGGAAGGAAACTGCCTTGGTTCTGTTTACGCCGGAAACAAATATTACGAGCCGGTCATGTCTTACAGTGTATCGTATTGGTCTGATGCCGACTGCAACATGGATTTCCTGTCGTTTGTCGATGAACTGGAAATATACCGACGATTCGTGCAAGACTACTTTCTGTCTGTCGATTCCATTCTGGAATTTGATATATCCAAGGATGCAAGCCCATTAAGGATCTCTGATACAACTGTCTATAACTATTTGAATTTTAACACTAATATTTGATATGCCAAAGAGGATTATGTGGAAAAAGGGCATGAGACTGACGGATGAGATTCTCGCCCTTTCGGATAAATGTACGGAAGAACTGGTTTCAACAGGACTGGTTTTAAGCACCTGTGGTCGTATGGGGCTCTTACCTGGCGTCAGGAAGTTCAACCTGTCTGTCGATATCAATAACGAGGTGATAGATATTGTCTCCATCGATTGTATCGGACTGACCCCAAACGGGAGTCTGATAGATGTCCAATACGATACGAACTATACCAACTCGTTTGACACCCGTGCCATTCTGCCTTCTCAAAACACAAATTCAAGGTTTCATCTCTGTATCTCAGCTCTTGACGGTGTAAGAGATACCAATGACGGAATGTGTGAGACGCAATACGGTTTTATTGTTATTGAAGAAAACAGTCCGGTTCCAGACAATTCATTGCCTATAGCAAGAATACTCTATGATGAGTATTGCTGGCGGACAGACGAAGAGGACTTTGTCCCTCCTTGTCTATACGTAAAATCGCATTTCAAATATGAGGAACTGGCTCTGAAATTCCTTCATGTCTTAAAAGACATAAACGCAGGACTTCCGCAACAATTACTTACGGAGAAGAGAGATGCAGTGAAAATCTTTTGGCCATTAGTCCAACAACTAATGATTACGATGGATAAGGAACAGGACACGATGACACCTATGATATTCCTTTCCAGTTTACAGCAATTGGCAAGTGCTTTCTATTGCGCATGTTGTTTGGATGAATATATCACCGTAGGTAATCCTGAACAATACATCTCTTTCATCAATACCTCTTGTAATTACAAAAATGCTTACGAAATCATACGTGAAGGCGTAAACTTGTCATACTCAATCAATGAGAAGGTAAAGACATTCAGTGCAGAACCGGTTCGTCAGGTAGAGAACACCTCTCTTCCCGCACCTTCCATAGAGAAAAGTCAGCTGCGCCAGATGATAAAATTCGGCAGCGCACAAATAAGGGTTACAAACAATGCCCCGGGAGCCACCATCTATTATACGATTGATGGAAGTACACCAAATCAATCTTCAAAATCCGGTAACACAATAACGGTTGAGAGCGGATTTACGGACGATTGGCACAAGGAGCCGCCGAAAAATGTTACCATCAAGGTCGTCGCATACAAGGACGGAATATGTTCCGAGGTGGAGACTTATAACGCACAAATTAGGAAAGGCAACCCTTTTGCCGGTAAGCAGATATAACGATGGGATTCATAAGAACACCTTTAACCTACGAAAACGGTTCAACGGTCATAGCAAGAAGTCTTGAAGAACGAATCGCCATGATTGATAACTTCATTGAACTAATCGTGTTTTCCCCTAAAGGCAGTTTCATAGCGGATGATGATTTTGGCTTTGAGTATTGGAATCATGAGTATTCCAACGTGCATTTCATGAGTTTCAATCATGGACAGAACGCAACTTACAGCAACGGACTTTACAATGAGGTGACATTGAAGGAATGCAAAGAAAGCATAGAAAAAAGTCTGAATGCCTACGAACCGCAATTAAAACAGGTTGGTGTATTAATAGAATTGGGATCAATAAAAACAGAGCGTGAATCGAATCATAAGCTGCTCTCAAAATATGAAGTTACCATTCGGATTTCAGGAATGCTTGATGACGGTCTCGGAATACTCACACCTTATAAGAAGGATGTCAGTTTCTTGATGGAACCAACTGTTAAGCGAATCAAAATATAGCGATGGATATTGAATTACAGAAAAGAATAAATGATGTCATAACGCATTTGCAGTCAATGATGTCGGAACTGGTTGACTACCAACTGATGGATCCGATTGCAAAGATGATGCTGGTTGCCTTGTTGTACGAGACACAGAAAATCCGTGATGTGATTGATGGTTTTGACCAAAAGTTAATCGACCGGTTCTGTGAGAACTTTATTCCTATGCAAGATGTTGAAGCCATGCCGGCCTTAGCTGTAGTTTCGCCTCTGTTTAAAAAGAACAAAGACAGCGATTGCATTCAGATTGGTTCCGGGGTGTCATTCACATATAAAGAAAAATCAAGCAAAACGGCAATAAGCTATCTACCACTTTTCAAGAACATGCTCGTTCCATATGAAGATATTTATGTGCTCACGCGAAACCGACTGACAAGTAAGGAACACGTTTACGAGATTCAGATGGAAAAGCCGAATATTCTTTGGATAGGCATTCATACCAAGGCAGAGGTAGAGTTGCTTGAGGGATTTTCGTTCTTTTTAAACAAGAAAGACAATGTATATCCGCAAGCGATATCCGTCATGGGAAGCTCTGTAGAGTCCATAGAATTCAGCACGATGAATCGGATGGAAGATATTGAGATGTTGGAACCTTTCGATGCTCAACAGGTATCAACCAGATTCTTGTCCGTCTTTGAATATTGGAAAGAGAGACTTCAAGAACTGCCTGGTGGTGTGCTGGTTACTATAACAGACAAGACACGCAACAGAGACCTCTTTAAGAAGAGAGCCTATCCCCGTGTTTTCCAGAACTGGTTGGAAAGTGATGTGCTGAACTGTTTCAATGACGAGACTTTGTGGCTTCAAGTGGAGTTCCCGGAAAACTATATCGTGAGTGATGATTGCGAAGTCATCTTTAACGCCATCCCTGTCGTTAACGTAGACCTGAATTCTGTCACATTGACACAGGCTGCCCCTGTGGCAAAACTTCAAAAGCAGGACGGTTCTTTCTTCGTGTCGGTACTTGAAACAAGCAATGCCGCACACAAACAGGGGTTCTCCATGTCAGCGGAAGAGTTTGTCATACGTGACTTTGATGCGCATTGCTACCATCATGGCGACTTATACAGGGACATCCGCAATCTATACAATCGCTTTGTGGAAGATTATTATGCCTTTATAGAGTACAACGGATTGAAGGACGGGCAGGACATCAAGCGACTGAAGGAGCTTGTAAATAAGATTGCAAAGTCAGTAGGAGAAAAGAATGACAAGTTTAAGTTTGACAGCGGTACGTACGTGATGAAGAATATTAAGCAAGCCACGAACAGCTCCGTTACAAAGGTTTCTTTCTTGACTACGCAAGGTGCTTTAGGGAATGTACTTCATGTTACAGCCGGCACTGATTCTTCTAAATTGGAATGTAAGAAACTTCCTGTAACCGAAAGCAATGTCCCTGTTGTGGTTTCCGCATTGGGCGGTAAGGACAAAGCGACTGCCGACCAGCGTTATGAACTCATCCGTTACTATTCGCTAACAAACGACCGACTATATACCAAAATGGACGTTGAGGCTTTTGTCAGGAAAGAGCTGATAGCCATCTATGGCAAGGAGGAGTTCAAAAGAATTTCTATAAATGTTCACGTGGAAGGAACAGCCGGACAGAAATTTGTCCAACGGGGCCTTTATGTGGATATTGAGTTTAAGGATAAGAAAAACTATATGTTGGCTGTAGAAAATAATCAGGAGATAAAACTTCAAAGACAAATCATAGACAACTCTTGTATCTCGATGCCAATAACGATTTCTTTAATCAATCTTGATAAATAAGGTCTTATGCCAAGAGTTCCTGCAAGTATATTAAACATTCTAAAAGAGGTTCCTGAAAATCAACTTTATACAGTTTGCAGCAAGTCAAAAATTACAGAAACGATAGAATACAAATCATTTATTGCCCAAAATACGCATTGCCCAAATCCATGCACAACATTTCTGGAGGTACAACTGACGAGTGGTAACACATCAACATTAAGCAAAATATACCATTCTATAGAGGGTTTCCTGTTTGTTGGTGGATGTACGCCGGGAATAGGAATTGCTTTTAATCTTATTGATGCGTGCTTTTGTTTTGCCTTAGGAAATTTTTTCGGTTGTTTCGTCGCTATTGTTTCATGTTTCCCTATTCCTGGATTTAAAGTGGCAGGAAAGGGACTTGAAAAGATCTTGGCGGGATTGCTTAAATACATTTCTCCATCCAAACTTCTCAATAGCTTTAATAAAGAACTTAATAAACGACTGGCTAATTATTTAGGAATAGGTTTTATTGAAAATGTTGGAACCCATACTAAGTATCTTGGTTTTATTCGAGAGCGTCTTGAAGAAATGGTAGTTGGCTTGAACAATCCTTTTGCTACAGAAGTTATTCGTGCTCTTGGAGAAGTAATTAAAAAGATGCCCTCAAGAACTCCTAAAATACAGAAAGGAGTAACCAAAGGTAAATTTGGTTCGTTGGGAATAGCGACAAAGGGTATTGATGGCTATAAAATATCTTATTAATGAAAAAAACTTTTGGCATTCTTTGGGGATTTGTGTTAACATACAACATGTCGTGTAGTGCTCAATCCTCATCAGATATTTATTCCTATATCTCCCAATACAAACAAATAGCCTTGGAACAAGAGAAACAATACGGCATTCCGGCATCCATAACTTTGGCGCAAGGAATCTTGGAATCGGGTGCCGGGAAAAGCACGTTGCCCCGGAATGCCAACAATCATTTTGGAGTAAAGGCATATGGCGGATGGACGGGAGCGGTATATCTTGCGTGGGATGATGAACGTCAGAAGAGCCGATTCCGTAAATACTCATCTGCCTTGGAATCTTACAGAGACCATGCTGAGTTCCTTAAGAACAATAGCAGATACACAAACTTGTTCTCGAACAGTGTATATGATTATCGTGCATGGGCTATAGGACTTCAAAAAGCTGGTTACGCAACTGCAGGGAATTATGCGAAAGCCTTGATAGGGTTCATAGATGCTTATAAGCTCTATGCCATAAATGGTGGCGTTAAACTGCGGGCAGGCAAGACTGTCACCATAACCCGGCAAATATCAACGGAACAACCAATCTTTGATGCAGGCTGTGTAATGGCTGATGCAGAAGAAAGCGAAGAAGAGATGGAGGTGACAAACATCGTGAGAAAGTTCGTGGTTGACATAAATGAAGTCCGTTGCACGATTCTGTATCCGGGAGAAAGTTTGGCATCGGTCGCTCAAAAATATGACATTCCCCAATCAAAACTGTTGGAATATAACGAGCTATCATCTTCATTACAAGTGAAAGAAGGTGATGTGGTATATTTGGAAAGGAAAAAAAAGAAATATTACGGGCTTCAAGATACATATCGGGTAAAGGCTAATGAAACATTATACGAAATATCACAGCAATTCGGCATTCAGTTGGCCTCATTGGCCAAACTGAACGGTATTGACATTTTCTCAAAATTGAGAAAAGGAGATACACTGTATCTACAATAAAGAATATGCAGGATTTAAGCAAATACATAGATGGAGGGCTGCTGTTTGACGGGCATTACAGGCTTATCAAACTGTTAAGCACTGAAGGAGGAACGGCTGATGTCTGGTTGGCGGAAAACTACGAGTCCGTTGACACGAAATTGTCGGAAGATACCGATGATGTGATACGGGTAGATGGCACCGGTGTTCTTGTGGCAATAAAGATATACCGTCCCAAGAACATTCTTGATGTTGACGGTGAGCAGAACTTCAGATCTGAGTTCAAGACAATCTTCAATTGTCATCATACAAACCTGTTGCCAACCACCGATTATTCAATCTGTGAGGGTATGCCCTATTTGGTTATGCCGTTTTGCGAGAATGGTTCCGCAGAATCTCTTATAGGCAAACTGGATAGCGAGGATGATATTTGGAAATTCTTGGCTGATGTTTCCGCAGGACTAAGTTTTCTCCATTCCGTCAACCCTCCAATAATACATCAGGACATCAAACCGGCGAATATTCTGATTGACTCCAACAGAAACTATTGTATCACCGACTTTGGCATCAGTGTCAAGTCCGGGGTGGAAGATGACCGATACTTGGACAACGAGAGCAGCGGCACAACCATTTACATGCCTCCGGAAAGGTTTAAGGATGGATACAAGCCTAATGCAGGCAGCGACATCTGGTCTTTCGGGGCAACTGTCTATGAAATCTTGACAGAAGACGTGCCGTTCGGGAATCAAGGGGGTGCGGCACAATTGGAAGGGGCACAAATACCACCGATTAAAAATGCTGTTTCCAAGAAGATTAAAAACATTGTATATGCCTGTCTGAACGCAGACCCGCAAAAACGACCTTCGGCTGAATACATTGCGGAATATGCCCGCAGGAAAGGCAAAAGTAACCGCTTGGTTCTCATTACAACTATATCCATTGTGGTTGGTGCCGTGTTGTTGTCCGTAATACTATGGAACTCAAGACCACAAGCATTGGAACCGTTTGCGGTATACAAAAACAGCGGTGATTCCATCATTTCATTGCAAAAGCAGGAGGCGACTGAAATCAAAGTGCTCAATTATGGGATGACACTAAACAGGCTGAACAATGCAGAAGCAATATACACAAAAGCTCTGAGAGAGGTTACGGATGACAAATCGGCAAAAGACAGCATCCGGAACCGAATTGTATTCATACAGGAAATCATTGTGGCTTTGGATGAATACAAAGGGGTGTGCGACACCCTCGATTTCGTTACAAACGAGGATTTGCCCATTCAGATAAGTATTTTTTCAGAAAAGCGGGACAGAATATCGGAAACATTAAAAAACAAAATCTCTAATTTATGATTAAATCTTTAGTTATTATGGCATCATTGGCTTTGTTTGGCAGTGTGCAACTGTCAGCCCAAAGCTGTAAGGTGCTGTATCAAGAAGGCAACACACTGGTAGACCAAGGGAAGTTGGAAAAAGCAAGGTCTAAATTCCAACAAGTAATCAATTGCGGCAACAATCTTTATGTGCCGGACAGCGAGAAAAGAATTGCTTGGATAGACCGTATCCTAAGGAAACCAAGCACGGTAAAGCCATTCTCGTTGTCGGACAATGAGATTGTCATACCTTATCAGGGTGGACAGGATGTCATTACCGTTAACGGCAATGGCTCTTGGACAGCCTCTCTCAACGACAACGATGTGGAATGGTGCAAGATAAAGAAAGAAAAAGGCAAGATTTACATAGTCAGCGAGGCTAATGAGGAAAATGCCGACCGTATTTGCGAAGTGCTTGTCAGAATGGGTAGCAAAACGAAAACGGTTGTCGTAAAGAATGAAAAAGCGCCGGAAATGTTGGTGCCGTCAGTTGAAAATCTGACGTTCCCGTATAAAGGAGAAACCAATACCATTGAAATCCGTTCCAATACTAACTGGAAAGTGACGGATGTTCCAGGATGGGTGGTATCAACGAAAGAAGATGGCAAAATTAAGCTGACAGCCCTTGCGAATGATAAGAATGTGGAGCGTTCCGCGGAAATCAAAGTGGAAGGTCCCACTAAAACTGTCGTCATCAACCTTTACCAAGGAGCGGGTCTTGACCATCTTGCTTTCTCAAAGAATGACCTTCATTTTGGTCCTGAAGGCGGTGATGAATATGTGAACATCCTTACGGATGCACAGGATTGGAGATTTGGTGACTTCCCTCATTGGTGTCAGGTTACCAAAGTGGCGGACAACCTGCTCAGGATTCATTGCACTCCCAATGCCCCGATTAATCTGACTCGTGAGGCAAGCGTGAATGTCACGACCGGCAAGCAAACATTGGGTATCAATGTGAGCCAGGAACCAAAGCCTTTTGTTGCGGTTATTCCGAATATTGGGATTGGCGGGCGTGCTATCTCATTCGGTGTGAGTGCAGGGTATGTGATGCCAATGATCAGCACCTCATCGGGAGGAGACTTCACTGGCAGTGTCGTGAATTACGCATTGGGGAACAACTCCGAGTCCGTGTCTTTTTCTTCACAAAGCGGTTTCTCCATAGAAGCATACGCGGATATGAGAATATACAAAAATTTCTATATCAAGGCTGGGCTTAACTTCATTCACTACACATATGAGAATACATTCAGTGAAGATATAACCCGCATTATATCAGGTATTGCTGATAATTATTATTTAAAAGGCTCTCAGCAAAACAACTACAAGGAAGAATACACGATGAATTTCATAGAGATTCCCGTGTTGGCATCCTATAGGTTACCGGTAACTAAAATAAGTCACATCCAGATTAATGTGGGCCCTGTTATTAGTTATGGACTGTCTGCCAAGATGAAGTTATCGGGGAATTGGAAATCTGTCGGATTAAAAGGATATGAAATTCATAACCACCAAATGACAGACACCCCCATAGGGTATACATATCCGCAAAGTTGGTCACAGACGGGCAGCTTCAATCTTTATAGCGATCATGCTACTTATACGGAAACCTCTACGGACGGAGTAGATTTCACGACAAATAATTATCCCTCTGAATTCGAGTCATCACCTTTGAAACGGTTTAACTTTGGCGCAAAAATGGGACTTGCTTACGAGTATGCAGGGATAAGTTTTGGCGTTGAATATAACTTGATGTTCACCAATATGGCTGAAAAAAAATTCTGGGAAGGTGAACGATGGAAGATATTCCGTCAAGATGCACCAATCAACATGACAGGTTATAAACAACACAACAACTATTTGCAATTGAAAATAGGATATACTTTCAGATATTAACATTTAGAACATAGAAGAAAATGAAGAATTTATTGTATTTGCTTTTTGCCACTTTTGTTTTTGTGGCATGTAGCAACGACGATGATAACTCTACAGTTATTGATGATTTGAAAAACGAGACTTTCCTCGACTATTTTGTAGGGCATAAATGGGTGTATGACCATCCAGAAATCCCAAGATGGGAAGAATGGAATGTTTTTGACGATGGTGTTATGTATCTCTCCAACTCACAGTCTTTCGTATACGACTTTAGCAACAAGGACTTAAAATGCTGTTATGTATACGATATTAAAAGTGGGGCTTTTTTAATTAACATAGATAAACTTGGGACAACAGAGGGAATTATTAGTGATTGGGATAAATATGAGTTTACTTGGAAAACCGTAGATGGAAATTTTACATACGGACTTCTCCTCAACACCTACAATATGATTGCAAATGAAAGTTTAAAACCTGTTTATAGCACCCTAATCACCGATGCAGCCATAGAAGGATTTACGTCTCATAACACAAAAATTGCGGAAGTAAACACCAACACAGGTGAAATAACGGCACTTTCCAGTGGACGTACATATATAGATGTTATCACAACGGAAGGAACCGCAGTTATAGAAGTGACAGTAAATAGTTTTATGGAATATAATTATGCGGATTTCATCGGTAAAAGCAAAAATGAAGTCACTAATGAGTTCGGTTTTTTATATACTACAGCAGGTGATGATATGATTTACAATTATCGTGATGGGTCAGAAGCATCGGAGTCAGGACTTGTAAGGGATGACAACTGGGATTATATTATATTTAGGCTTGATACTAAAACCGGGTTAGTCGCAGCTATAGAACTAATAGCAAAAGATGATGTATGGTTTATTCCGTCTCAAATGACCGAATATCTAGCACAATTATTCTACGTATATGAAGAAAAGACGGAAGAAAACTATAAAGTATTCATGAATGCGGAAACTCTTGAAGAAGCAATTGTTGGCGTTACTTGGAATACGACAACTGGTGCTCTTGTAATTGTGCAAATACCAAAAGAAATAGAAACTTCCGTAATTGATTATGGCAGTTTCATGGATAAGCCCCGTGATGATGTCAAATCTGACATGGGTGGCTATTCGGTAATGTCAGATGAAGAAAGCTATATTACATACTTGATAGAAAACGAGTATTTAAGGATGGCTAAATTCTCGTTTGAAGCGAATAAAGAGATAAAGAACACTGTCCAAACTGTAGTCTTGTATCTCCAACCTGGTCATGATGAGGCTTTCGTGAAAAGTGAAATTGAAAATGAATATACGTTTGTAGATGGAGTTGAAGGAAGCTATTACAACTATAACTCTAATGACGGAAAGATAAGAGTGTCTTATATGCCAAGCTCAAATCTTTTACAATTCATTTTACGATAGACTAAGTAACAATTTAAATGACTTGGTGAAATTTATGATTTACGACAGCATGTGCTGAATGCAAATACTAAAGAATAAAGAGTGACCCTAAACAAGAAGTGATCCTAATAAATAAGATAATGTTGATTGACGGATTTGTAAATACAGAACAATTGTTCGACGGTCATTACCAACTATTACGTCCTTTAAGCACTGAAGGCGGCACGGCCGATGTATGGCTCGCAATAGATACAAACACCATCGATTCTTCGGTTGACTCAGAGGTGGAATTGGATAATAGTGATTCCGGCATGCTTGTTGCTATAAAGATCTATCGCCCCAAGAATGCCTTGGACATTGAGGGTGAACAGCGGTTCCGCGATGAGTTCAAGATAGTCTATGAATGCCGTCACGAGAACCTGCTTCAGCCTACCAATTTCTCCATCTTTGAGGGAATCCCATATTTGGTCTTGCCTTATTGCAAATACGGATCGTCTGAGCAACTGATAGGGAAACAGCTGTCTTCGGATGAAATTTGGAAATTCATTCTCGATGTCTCGTCCGGACTGAACAGGCTGCATTCAAATGAGCCGCCCATAATACATCAAGACATAAAGCCGGCCAATATCCTTATTGACAACACCAAGGACTATGCCATAACCGATTTCGGGATCAGCTCGAAGCATAGCGCGCATGGATTCTATTATGACGATGAGAACAGCGGCACCATGGCTTATATGGCTCCTGAGAGATTTCAAGAGAATGCAGAGCCTATATGTCAAAGTGATATCTGGGCATTCGGTGCCACTTTATTTGAAATATTGACAGGTAATGTCCCTTTTGGCGAAGAAGGTGGAAGATGTCAAATGGAGTCTAAAGCCCAAGTCCCAATTGTTAATAACACTTCTTCAGACATACAGAGGTTAGTAAATGACTGTCTGTCTTTAGAGCCTGGAAATAGACCTTCTGCAAAAAATATTAAAGAAGCAGCTTTAGCGAGACAATATCCTGTTAGATCAAGACGAAAATACATTTTGGCATTAGGTCTTATTAGTATCGCAGTTGTAATAATAAGTATTTTCTTCTTGTCACCGGAGAAATCAATTCCTGTTGACAAACAATTTGAAATAGCCATGGCTGATGTGAAAAGCGAAGATGCCGCAACCGTAAAGCGTGGTATATCTATGATGGATAGTCTAAGTAATCTAAGGTACATTCCTGCCATTTATCAAATGGCTTATACGTATGGGTGGTACATTGAAAAAGAATCATTGAAGAGAAAAAACATATTAGGTATAGAAGTTTTTGACAACGAGAAGGATGGCTTGTACTTGCCCAAGGTTGATAGATATAGTAATGAAGCTATGGCTTTATTCTCAAAAATATTAGAATTGGATGACTCGACTTTTGCGGAGATCAACGCTCAATCGGCATATCGACTTGCTTGTTATTACGTTAATCCCAATCAGATAATTAAGTTAAATATATTTAAAGGAAAAATATATCTGGAACAATCAAAAAAATGGGCAGAATTGTCGAAAGACTCTATTCTTCTTGATAAAATAAACAAATCATTAGACACATTTAAATAAAGAATCAACAGAATGAGAAAGATTTTACTGATTTTGGTATGCCTATGGGCTATGATTGGCGTAAAGGCACAAATAGCGAGATGGCTAATCAGCCCTTCGTATGAGAGTATTCAACTAGCTGATGGAATAGATGCAATCATAACAGATTCGGCTGGAATAAGAGTAATCTGGACAATGAAAGGTAAAAGACTCATAACCTCTAATAACGAGATATACCCTTTTAAAGAAGGATTAGCTTTGTCTATAAAACGAGGTTCATCCACCATTTCCTCAATATACAAACAAAATGGAGATTCGATCAGGATTGATGGATGTAATGTACCCCATCAATACCCTTATTATTCAAATGGAAAACTTTTGGTGCAACAAGGAACATTCTACAGATTCATAGATCGTGATGGTAACATATTGGATGGAAAATATACAGGTGCATTTCCGTATTTCAATGGTTATGCAGTATGCGATACCTATTTGAATATGGAAAAAATGAAGAACGTTCATCATATGCTTATTGATGAAGCAGGTGTTCCATGTACATTCTTTTTTCAAGGAAAACAGTTTGATGCTGATGACATACAATTTATATCATCCGTTAATGATGAAAATATAGCAATTGTCGTCATTAAGAAAAAAGTTTATCTCTTTAATGGATCGGACAGGAGTTTATCTCCTGTCTTATCCCAAGGAAGTTCAACCCAAAATCTAAAAGAGCAAGCAAAAATCACCTCAGAGATAGCGCAATGTTTCTTGCAGAACTCTGATTCCACATATGTCTTGGCGGCAAAATGTGGAAAAAATGACATGGTCTCAATTAGTTTTGATTTAATGAGGCGCCCAAAGTCTATTATGATTAATGATATAGAACATCGCTATAAACAGAAACAGGAAAAAGAAAAGACCTGGACTTCAGAATTAAAGGCCATAAAAGAAAATGGTTTGACAGGTTTGCTTTGGAATAATGAGGGCGAAATGCTTCCTCCTCAATTTGAAGAAGTCATAACTTGTTTTGACAATAAGGCTTTAGTGAGAACCAAAGGGAAGGTAGGTATGTTGGAAGTATTAAAAAGTGAGTCTTTCCTATTAAAGATGAACAAAGGAGATGATATTCCTTTTCGACATCAGAAATTTGAGACCTCCATTCGGGCGGATTTTCCGACATTCTTAAAAGCAGATAAGGTTAATATAGAAATAAATCCTCAGACGGGTTGTGATATAGACAAAACGTCAAAAGAAAGCAAAAATACAGAGAGCGGAAATTTTGTCCAATATAACTGCGTTCTCAATATTCCCGCAAATTTGACGGACGAACTGACAACGATAGAATATCCAATAACAATCCAATATGAAGGTATCAAATCATCAATGATTCCTTTCAAAGTAAATGCATGGCATTATAAATATTTCGTCGTAGATGTTGATGATTCTCAAACTGCGCTAGAAAATGGTACCGTATCTTTTGTCTTTAACATCAATGCTGAAAGAATTGCAAGTGATGGTATATATCCAACTACAGTAAATATTCTTACAGATTCGCTCACGATTGAATACGAAAAAATGTCTGAGATTCGTCATAAATGTAAGGTGCTTTCTCTGAAGGAAGGGGTGAACAATATCGTTGTGCAAATTCAGGAACAGGGATGTCCGCCAGCGTCTTTCCCTTTTGAGGTTGAGTACCATAAACCGGTTGCAAGAACAAGGAATAAACCAGCCGAGAAAGAAAAAGTTACTATCAAGAAAAAGGAAAAGACTTCGAAGCCTATAAGTGATAATGAAAACGGACCACGAGTAATTATGTAATGTTGCAATGAAGATAAACATTAGCTCTATATGCGACATCGGTATAGAACGAACAAATAATGAAGATGCCGTAGCAATATGTGCAGACTTAAAAACTCATTCATGGGACCAACCATTCACAAACGGCTATATTCCGTTATCTACTATAGGCTCATTGTTTATAGTAGCAGATGGAATGGGTGGAGCCAATGCTGGTGAGATAGCCTCTAGTTTGGTTGTTAAAAGCATAAAAAAATCTTTTAAGACAGAGAGATACGACAATTTGATTGATTCAGATTCAAAAGTACACACTTTTCTAAAAGAATGTATTGTGAAATCTAACCAAACGATTCTCGACCATGTGGTGAAATCACCAGATTCCATAGGTCTTGGTACAACAATTGTTTTGGTTTGGATAGTTGAAAATAAAGCTCATATTGCATGGTGTGGAGATAGCAGATGCTATTGTTTCAATCCCAATACAGGTCTTAAGTTACTGACAAAAGATCATTCTTTAGTTCAAGAATTAGTAGATAAAGGTGAAATTGAAAGTAGAGACACCTTTAACCACCCTGATAATAATATCATAACGAGATGCTTGGGAGACGTTGATGTAGAGCATGAACCTGAGATCATTACATATAACATTAATGACGGAGACATTTTCCTGTTGTGTTCAGACGGGTTGTGTGGGTTTTGCAGAGACACCTTGATAGAGAAAACCATGTATAGACATTATGAGAATATCAATCATTGTAAGGACGCTTTATTGCAAAGAGCTTTAGATACTGGCGGGCAAGACAATATTAGTATTGTTTTGTGCGCAACATTACCTCAAAACTGCGATAACCGCTACATAAGCTTGAAAGGAAAAGTTAAACAATTCCTTTCAAAATTCCAATAGGATTTTCGCAATAACTCAAAAAAAAGGATGGCAAGATTGATATTCTTGCCGTCCTTTTTCTTTCTGATGCTCCGTCCGTTTTGTGATACGATAAGATACAATTTTTTCAGTTAATTATTTCCCTCGTTAGAGCCTTTGTCGGTCACCATGTCGTTGCTCTTCAGGTCGTATTTGAAAAACCTCTGACTTGATGGCAGAACTTTACAACTTCCTTTTTCCTGATTTTTCGACTTCGGAGAAAAATTTCCGGCTTCGGCCGGGCAAGTTGGTTCTTGTCGGACAAAAGTCTTTTGTCCGACAAGAACACAACTTGCTCCATTCGTTTGAATGGAGAATCCTCATAAATTCGGATTACCGTGTAGCGTTCACAGTATAGTTACTGATATGGGAATTTCTACTTTCACTCGATTAGTCTGAGTCATAATCATAGTTTCCGGAATCTAATAGATATTCCAGTGTTTTGTCCCTTTCTCATGGTTAAGATGGGCTTTGAAGGATGTTTAATCGGCAAAACATGGAAAATTGGGGAAATTTGAACTTTTGATGCTCTGTCACACGGCAAACATGGTATCAATACTTTGCGTTTATGGAATATTCAGTATCATGTATTGTACTGATGCCTCATGGCATAGGTTGCATGAATGTTTGGCATCATGCATTGTAGTGATACCTCATGGTATATATTGCATGAATGCCAGATATCATGCATTGCATTGATACTTTATGACATATGTTGCATGAATACTTCACGTTACATTTTGTATAAATACCCTAACTCATACTTTATACACTTGATACCGATGCTTTGTGCCATATATTCTATGGATCATATCTAAATGACCATTGAAGCGGTCAATCAACACTTCACTATAAAAAAGGATATCCGGCTGGTTACTTCCACCGGATACTCCCTGTGTTTTCAAATTATTTGCCTGTATTACCTGAGAATCGGATTGGAAAGCAGTATCTTGTAATAGACCACCCCATCGATTTCCATCGGTGTCTTCGCCATCATGAACTGTACACTCTTCCTGTCCACCCTCGCCTGCTGCATAAGCCTGTGCACAATAAACCCGGCTGAGAACCTTGCGCATCTTCTGTCCTTCCAGACGATGAATCCGTCATTGTCTTCAGCCCGGCAGATGTACCATTCTCCCGTCTCGTCGTCATGCGCAAAGTTTACCCGTCCACCACCGAGAACCCCCAGTTCGATGGACATTGTTTTTGAAAGATAGACAGTCCCCCTGCTGTCCAGGTTGATAGTCCGCTTCCCCTTGTATGTGACTTCCTGCGGACGTGAATTCTCTTTGTTATATACGATCAGTGCCATAATCATCTTTCTTTTACCGGTTAAACAATTTCTTTTAAGACATGAAGTTTTCTACCGCCAGCATCCGGTTTCTCCATTCAAAACCGCTGTGGGTACGCACTGCATCCATAATCCTACAGACTTTTTGGGATATGGTCGATGCCGATATGCCCATGCATTCCGCCAGTGCCTTGAATGAGAATTGTGCCTCATAGAACCTGAGCATGAACATCCGGTATTCCTCGTAGGAAAATTTCTGGCGGATAAAGCGCAGGATGTCCTTCACCAGCCTCTCGCAGCCGTTCAGGTCATCTTCTGCGATGAGCTCAGCCTCTTCACCACATCTGAGAAAGAAGTCATATTCGGGATGGATGTATCTGTTCTCCTTCCTGATTTTTAACAATGTCACCTTTTTATAGCATCCTATGAAATATGCCTCGTAGTCCGCTATGTGTTTTTCCGGTACCATTACCTGTTTCCTTACGGAAAGATAGGTATCATGGAAGTTGTCCTCGTCCAGCACGCCGAATTTCCGGAGTGAGGTTCTCAACTTGTCATAGGATCTCGTAAACCATTCATTGAACAGTCTTTCCTTTTCTGCACTTTTGTCTGCCATAGCTGTATTTTTTAGTTGTTACACATCGCCTACGTGGGTAGGCATTCTTATTTCTTGTGCTTTTTTTGTTTGTTTTTCGGCGGTTTCCGGCAAGGCTTGCCGTGAAAAAATACTCTCACGCACAGCGTGAGGAAGATTTTTTCACGAGCAACCGGCCCGTAGGGCTGCCTTGCGGAACCGACCTGAAAAACAACTATTTTTGCCGCAAGAAATGAGGATGACAGACTGCAATATATTTTTCTATAAAAGCCCCTTTATTGTTATTTTCATTCCATACTGTATATTTGTGAATTCTTATTCCATAATATAAGCAGATGAGAGATGGCAACAAAATCTAAATACCCGGCAAAAATAATCAGTAACATCGCTGAAGAGACAGGTATGGGAATGGTCTGTTTCCTGAATCCTGACACATTGGAAACCGAGAGTGTACCAGGACCATCATATGGGTCTTATGAATGTGAAGAGTTTGACGAATATTATCAAGAAGTTTACAGTAAGGTAAAAAGCTGGCAAAGTTGTGTCCGTATCGAGCCTATGGAAGCGAATGAGTCCTTTAAAATCATGGAACGGTTCATTCAAAACCAAATGCCGGATAATGACAGTACCAAAGGTGTTTTATGGAAAATCATATCGGGACGGAAACCGTTCATGAAGTTCAAACGGTTCATTGAAGCAAGTGACTATCGTCAAGAGTGGTTTGATTTCAGACAGAAGGAACTAGAACGGTTGGTTGCGGATTATCTGGATAGTCTGGATATTGATGTGACTGCCCGATAAAGCCTGTCAAATGATTTTTTTTGCCTTTTCTATTTGATTGTTTGGCAAATAGGACTTTTTTTTCGTACATTTGTACACAAGGATTGGATATGATAATCCAAGCAGAACGGAGAAGTCGAATGGTTTCTAAATCATTACCTATTCAAATTATTGCTCTTTATAAATCGCTTTTAATCAGCTGATTAATTATTAGTGCAACAAATGTGAAGCAGGCAAAGATGAACAAGTCCCTGACGTGTTCCAGCCGCTCGGAAACCATTTTCTTTTTAAGGATAATTTTAATCTCGTCCTCTGTCAGATACCCCCTGTCCACTTTCTCCAGCCGGATTTTGTAACTGGCGAAAGGGTCGTTCACCAGTATGCCATTGTTGCGGGCAATGATGATGATACGCTTGAAGAACTGCATGAACTTGGCGGTGGTGTTGTAGCCGCACTTGCAGGCGGTACGCAAATACAACTCAAAATCGGTAATGAA
>Ga0129316_1000170_pt1 | contig 46501 bp, 36 predicted proteins | sample Cm1ome_2_FD_94429 | JGI IMG/M metagenome (GOLD analysis project Ga0129316, IMG submission 94429) | Eastern black-and-white colobus group fecal microbial communities from Wisconsin, USA - Cm1022B metagenome | ecosystem: Host-associated > Mammals > Digestive system > Large intestine > Fecal...
CCACATAGAGCGGTAAAGGGGTAACCACAAATAATGCCAAATAAAACCACAAAACGGTAAAGCACCGAAAAACCACAAAAAATGACAAAGGGGCAACCACACCACAAAAAATGACATAGTACTGATAAATAAGGATGAATATAGCTAATGTGAAAATGCAGGAAAATTTTCGCTGTTTTTTTGTTAGGAGATGAGATTGTGGATAAGAAATCTATCGAAAGAAATATTGTTGAGGAAATTGAGATACTAAAGACTTTTACTGCTACACCGGGAAACGGCGTGACAAGATTTCCTTTTACATCAGAGGCACGTATGGCATGCGAATATTTGCAGCAGCTGATGGAGAATGCAGGTCTAAATGTGCGTGAGGATAATTCTGGCGCTGTAATAGGGAGGCTTGAAGGAGAAGTAAAGGACACTATAATGATTGGTTCTCATTTTGATTCTGTACGAAATGGTGGAGCATATGATGGTATAGCAGGTGTAGTATGCGCTATAGAGATTGCCAGACTTATTAAAGAGGCGGGCTTGAAGCTATGGTACTCATTGGAAATTATAGCTACTAATGATGAAGAAGGAGCAAGGTTTAATACGGGGTTGTTTACAGGGAAGGTGCTTTTGGGTCAGTTGACATGTGAAGATATTAAGGGATATGTGGATGCTGAAGGTATTAGTGTTTATGAAGCGATGGATACATGCGGATTAAAACCAGAAGAGATAGCTGACCATAAGAGAAAGGATATAAAGTGTTTTATAGAAATTCACATAGAACAAGGGCCTGTTCTTGAAGCAGGGGGCAAGGAAATAGGTATTGTAGATGTAATTGTAGGCATAAAAAGAGTACGCATCACAATAAATGGACGGGCTGACCATGTCGGTACCATGCCCATGAATATGAGAAAGGATGCTCTTGAACAGGCATCTAAGGTAATATGCAAAATTGGTGATCGGGCAAGGCTTTATCGTAATTCTGTGGCAACAGTTGGCTTTTTAAAGGTCGAGCCTAATATAATGAATATTGTTCCTCAGAAAGCAACATTTACTGTAGATATAAGAGGCATCGACGAAGAAACTATAATGAGCCAGTATTATGCACTACTTGCTGATCTTGATGCTATGACTAAAAATTCCGGACTTACTTATGAAGCAGAGAATCTTCTTTATGCGAAGCCTGTTAATATGGAAGGAATGATAAAAAAGAGGTTTGAGGCAAGCTGTATTGCAAGGGGCTTTGATTATGCTTATCTTCCTAGTGGTGCCGGTCATGATGCTCAGATATTTGGCGGAGAGCTTCCGGCCGCTATGCTTTTCGTTCCCAGCATAGGTGGAAGAAGCCACTGCCCGGAGGAAAAGAGTAATGCAAAAGATCTTACAGCTGCGGTACTGGTTGCTTATGATACAGTTATAGGACTTGCGGAGGCAAGAGAATTATGAGACTTGTAATACTTGTAGATAATAGTACATTTATTGATCAATATTATCTTGGAGAGCCTGCATTAAGCATTTACATTGAAAATTTTGACAGAAAATATCTTTTTGATACTGGATATAGCGATGTGTATATTAGAAATGCATTGGCCATGAAGATACCGTTGGATAGCCTTGATGCGGTAATAATCTCGCATGGTCACAATGACCATACAGGAGGATTGGCTTATTTTCCGGCTTTGAAATCAAGGCCTATACTAGTAGCGCATCCCGGCATAATGGATAATAAAAGAGCAGAGGGACTGAATATTTCGCTTCCTGTATCTGGAGCTTATCTTAATGAAAAATTTTCTTTAAAATTTACAAAGGAACCGTATTGGCTTGATGATAGTTTGGTATTTCTAGGAGAGATTCCTAGAAGTAATAATTTTGAAAACCAAAATGCAGTAGGTGAGCGTTGCTGTGGAGGTTCATGGCAAGAGGATTATGTTCTTGACGATTCAGCTCTTGTATATTGTTCAGATGACGGAATATATGTTATAACCGGATGTTCTCATGCAGGTATATGTAATATTGTGGAGTATGCGAAACAGATAACCGGGAAAGAGATTGTAAAAGGTATAATAGGCGGTTTTCACCTGTTCAGCGGATGTTCAGAGCAGGTGCTTAAAACTGTTGAGTATCTGGAAAAGAATGTAAACGGGACTATTTATCCCTGTCATTGTACTAATTTGGCGGCAAAGACGGTGTTATTGAGTAATATGGCAGTTGGTGAAGTAGGAGTAGGTCTTGAGCTTAAGTGGCAATAAGTAATGCTGTTTTAACACTTAAAGCAAACAAAAGATGAAATCTTCCGCATATATTTGAAAATAAGTTCGCATAGTGCTACAATATACGCAGAAAGTTTTTGCTATATAAGGTGGGTACGATGAAATATACGCTGACTGCGCAAGAAAGAATTTATGCCTGCATTGATTTAAAATGCTTTTATGCTTCTGTGGAATGTGTAGAGCGGGGACTGGATCCTTTTCAAGTAAATTTGGTAGTAGCAGATCCGGCTCGCGGTAGAGGCGCCATCTGCCTGGCGATTTCTCCGGCATTGAAAGCGTTGGGGGTGCGTAACCGTTGCCGCTTGTATGAAATTCCCGGTTATATTAGTTATATTATAGCTAAACCGCGGATGAAATTGTATATGCGTTATTCAGCCAATATTTATCAGCTGTATTTGCAGTATTTTGCTCAACAGGATATTTATGTTTACTCGGTTGACGAATGTTTTGTCGATTTAACGCCTTATTTTTCCTTGTATAGAATGCAGCCCAAGCAGATAGCGAAAATGCTTACAGACGCGGTGCAGCAGCGTTTTGGCCTTTGCAGTGCGGCGGGGATAGGTACTAATATTTTTTTAGCGAAAATAGCTCTAGATATTTTAGCTAAGCATATGCCGGACAAGATTGCCTATTTAGATGAAGCAAGTTTTAAGCTTCAGCTATGGCATCATCGTCCGCTGACGGATTTTTGGAATATAGGCAAGGGGATTGCCAAGCGTTTGGCGCGTTATGGCTTATACGATTTATATGGTGTGGCACATTTTGAGCCTAAGCTTTTATATAAGGAATTTGGCGTAAATGCGGAATATTTACTGGATCATGCGTGGGGCAGAGAAAGCTGTACTATTGAAGAAATCCATAATTATCGCGTTAAGGAACACAGTATTTCTACTAGTCAAGTATTATTTAAGGATTATCAGTATGCTGACGCTTTGATTGTGCTGCTGGAAATGGCAGAGTTGTTGAGCTTGGAGTTGGTGAAGAAAAATTTAGTCTGCGGTGCTATTGGCTTGACGGTAAAATATAGCAAGGATTGCCGCGCTGCCACAGGCGGTACGCGCAGGCTGGCGCAGCAAACAGCGTCTTATAGCTTGCTGACGCAAGATTTTAAGCAGCTGTATTTGGAAACTGTCGACAAGTCAGCGCCGATACGCAAGCTTAGCGTCAGCGCAGGCAGGTTAGTACGGTTGTGGGATGTAGAGCAGTCGCTTTTTGCAGATGATGCCGTGGAGGTTAAGGACAGACAGGTGCAGAAGGCGGTGCTGAACATTAAAGAACGTTTTGGCAAAAGTATGCTTATGCGCGGACGCAGCTATCAGGATAAGGCTACGGGCTTTGTGCGCAATAAGCTGGTAGGAGGTCATAATGGTGAATGATAAGAACAAGGCTAAGGCTTACAGCAATGCAGAATGGCAGCAGTCTGCTGAATCGCGAAGACGGTATAATGTGAACAGCAGCAGAGCCAAACAATTTTTAGCTTTTATGGCTTTGCGAGGCTATGAAGAAATGCTGGAAGAAGAAAACGCAAATGCAGATGAGCGTTGAGCTTTTAACAGTTAACATTACATATCGCAGGCATTTTGCAAGTAAATGCCTGCAAATTTTTTTAGCATTTAGCTTGACACTATGCGTAATGTATGATATCATAACATACTACATCATTATTACTAATTGCAGGTGTAATTGACAACAAATATTGCCGGGTCAGTGGTTGGACGGCGTATCTTGCTTATAATGAAGGATGAGACACATCATCGCAGACAACAGACAAGGTCCTTGTGGTAAGAACCTTGTTTTTTTTGTCACGTATGTATGCGTCCGTTTTAATGTGGTTAAAAATAAACGAAGGGGTGAGGAATTACATGTTTAAACCGGTTCAAGTAGGTGACAGAACTCGGTATAGTTATGCCCGAATCAACGAGATTTTACCCATGCCTCATTTGATCGACATTCAGAGAAAATCCTATGAATGGTTTATCGACGATGGTTTGGTAGATATTCTGCATGACATTTCTCCGATTAAAGATTTTTCCGGTAATCTGGAGCTGTATTTTGAAAATTTCAGCTTGGGTGAACCTAAATATGGCGTTGAAGAATGTAAGGAGAGGGATGAGTCCTATTCCGCTCCTATGAATGTAAAAGTTCGTTTGGTATATAAGGATACCGGTGAAATTAAGGAATCCACCGTATTTATGGGTGATTTTCCGTTGATGACCGAAACCGGTACCTTTGTTATCAACGGTGCTGAACGTGTTATCGTCAGCCAATTGGTGCGTTCTCCCGGTGTATATTACAGCGTAGAGATTGACCCCAGCGGCAAAAAAATTTACGGTACTACTGTTATTCCTAACCGCGGCGCTTGGATTGAGTATGAAACCGACGTTAACGACGTTATTTATGCTCGCGTAGACCGTACCCGCAAGCTGCCTGCTACCGTGTTGCTGCGCGCATTGGGTTTATCTTCTAATGAAGAAATTATCTCTTGCTTTGGCGAGCATCCCTGTCTGATGGCTACCTTGGAAAAGGATACCACTAAAAATAGAGATGAGGCTATGCTGGAAGTTTACAAAAAATTACGTCCCGGTGAGCCTACTATTTTGGAAAACGCTGTTTCTTTAATTGAAGCAACCTTCTTTGATAATAAACGCTATGATTTGGCTAGCGTTGGCCGTTATAAATTAAATAAAAAATTAGGCTGGCGTCAGCGTTTGGAAGGCACTGTTTTAGCAGAGCCTTTGGTAGATACCGAAACCGGCGAAATCATCTTGGAAAAAGGTACTAAGATGACCGACGCTAATTTAGATAAAGTTGAAGCAAGCGGTGTATATGCAGAGCAGGGCCTGCGTTCCTTAAAGGTTATGTTTAAGGAAGAGCCTATGCTGATGCTTTTTACTACCGGCATTGACGAAAAGAAACATACTGTTACGGTTGAGGATGTGCTGGCTTCCTTCAGCTATCTACTGAATCTGATGGATGGCTATGGCACCGGCGACGACATTGACCATTTAGGCAACCGTCGTGTTCGCTGCGTAGGCGAGCTGCTGCAAAACCAATTCCGCATTGGTTTGGCACGTATGGAGCGCGTTGTGCGCGAGCGTATGTCCATTCAGGATACCGAGGTTATCACTCCGCAGGCTTTGATTAACATTCGTCCCGTAGTGGCAGCTATTAAAGAATTCTTTGGCAGCAGTCAGTTGTCCCAATTTATGGACCAAAACAACCCGCTGGCAGAGCTGACTCATAAACGTCGTTTGTCCGCCTTAGGCCCCGGCGGCTTGTCCCGTGAGCGCGCAGGCTACGAAGTCCGCGATGTACACAACTCCCACTATGGACGTATGTGCCCCATTGAGACTCCTGAAGGTCCTAACATTGGCTTGATTGGTTCTTTGTCCACCTTTGCTGTTATCAATAAGTACGGCTTTATGGAAACTCCGTACCGCGTAGTTGATAAGGAGCATAAGCGCGTTACTGACAAAGTAATTTACATGACTGCTGATGTAGAAGATAAATATATCATTGCGCAGGCTAACGAACCTTTGGACGACGAGGGTTATTTCTTAGGTGAACGTGTTACTGCCCGTGCTAAAGATGATGTCCTTTCTATTGCTCCTGAACGCTGCGATTTGATGGACGTTTCTCCTAAACAGGTAGTTTCCATTGCTACTGCTTTGATTCCGTTCTTGGAAAACGATGACGCTAACCGTGCTTTGATGGGTGCAAACATGCAGCGTCAGGCTGTACCGCTGCTGTGCACACAGGCGCCGATTATCGGTACAGGTATGGAATACAAGGTAGCCGTTGACTCCGGTGTCTGCGTACTGGCTAAACGCGCCGGTGAGGTTATCCGCGTTGTCGGCAACGAAATCCGTGTACGTGCTGAAAACGGCGAAGTAGATATTTATCCGTTGCTGAAATTTAAACGTTCTAACCAAGGCACCTGCGTAAATCAACGTCCTATTGTTTTCAAAGGCGATCATGTTGAAGCTAAACAGGTTTTGGCTGACGGTCCGGCAACTGATCACGGCGAACTGGCTTTAGGTCATAACGTAATCGTAGCTTATATGCCTTGGGAAGGCTATAACTACGAGGATGCCGTACTTTTGAATGAAGATTTGGTAAAGGCTGATATCTTTACTTCTATTCATATTGAAGAATATGACTGCGATGCCCGCGATACTAAATTGGGCAAAGAAGAAATTACCCGCGAACTGCCTAACGTAGGCGAAGAAGCGCTGAAAGATTTGGACGAACGCGGCATTATCCGTATTGGCGCAGAAGTACGCCCGGGCGATATTTTGGTAGGCAAGGTAACTCCTAAAGGTGAAACCGAGCTGACTGCTGAAGAGCGTCTGCTGCGTGCTATCTTTGGTGAAAAAGCACGCGAAGTACGCGACAGCTCCTTGCGTGTTCCTCATGGCGAAGCAGGCAAAATTGTCAGCGTAAAAGTATTCAGCCGTGAAAACGGCGACGAGCTGCCGCCTGGCGTAAACGAGCAAGTTCGCGTACATATCGCTCAAAAACGTAAGATTTCTGAAGGCGATAAGATGGCAGGCCGTCATGGTAACAAGGGCGTTGTTTCCCGTATTATGGCGCGTGAAGATATGCCGTTCCTGCCTAGCGGCGAACCGGTACATATTGTACTGAATCCTTTGGGCGTACCTTCCCGTATGAATATTGGTCAGGTTTTGGAAAACCATTTGGGCTGGGCTGCCCGCGCTCTTGGTATGCAAATTGAAAACGATGCCGAGGGTTTGGTAGAGCGTTTGGCTAAATATGGCTATGACGTAGACAAATACGGTATGCCTAAGACTGTGGAAATTGATAAATTCGGCGATAAGAGTATTAAAGCAGTACAAATTTCCGTACCCGTATTTGACGGCGCGCATGAGCAGGATATTGCTGATGCTTTAGAGCTGGCAGGCATTGATAAAACTGCTAAAACTATTCTTTATGACGGACGTACAGGCGAACCCTTTGATAATCCTGTAACCGTTGGTCTGACATATTACTTGAAGCTGCACCATTTGGTTGACGATAAAATCCATGCCCGCAGCACCGGCCCGTATTCCTTGGTTACCCAGCAGCCGTTGGGCGGCAAGGCACAGTTTGGCGGCCAGAGATTTGGTGAGATGGAAGTTTGGGCGCTGGAAGCATACGGCGCTGCTTACACTCTGCAAGAGATTCTGACTGTAAAATCCGACGACGTTGTTGGCCGTGTTAAGACTTATGAAGCTATCGTTAAGGGTGAAAATGTTCCTGACCCGGGTATTCCTGAATCTTTCAAGGTATTGGTTAAGGAATTGCAGTCCATTGGCTTGGATATTAAAGTGCTTAACGAGGACGAGGAAGAAATTTCCTTGCAGGATGATGAAGACGATGATATCCCGACTCGCGATATGGACGACGAAGCCAATATCCGTGAAGTTGGCAATATGGAAAGTCAGTATGTAGAAGGCCAGTCTATGGAACAGGACGATGAAATTGACGACGATAATATTATTGTCGACATGGGCAATTATGACGATGGTATGTCAATCAGAGAAACTCCTGACGCAAACCTGGATGATTACGATAACTAAGAGAAGGGAGCGAATGATTCTTGTTAGATGTAAATAATTTCGTTTCTATGCGTATTGGTTTGGCTTCTCCTGACCAGATTAGAGAATGGTCTTACGGCGAAGTAAAAAAACCTGAAACCATCAACTATAGAACCTTAAAGCCAGAACGTGACGGCTTGTTCTGCGAAAGAATCTTTGGCCCTACCAAGGATTGGGAATGTCATTGCGGCAAGTATAAACGTATTCGCTATAAGGGTATTATCTGCGATAAATGCGGCGTTGAAGTTACCCGCAGTAAAGTTCGCCGTGAGCGCATGGGCCATATTGAGCTGGCTGCGCCGGTATCCCATATTTGGTATTTTAAAGGTATTCCCAGCCGTATGGGTTTGATTTTGGACGTTTCTCCCCGTAATCTGGAAAAGGTGCTGTATTTTGCCAGCTATATTGTTCTTGACCCGGGCGATACTCCTTTGACTAAGAAACAGCTGCTCACTGAGGCTGAATATGTGGAAGCACGCGATAAATATGGTGATGATTTTCGCGTAGGCATAGGCGCTCAAGCTGTCAAAGAGTTGCTGGAAGAGATTGATTTGGAAGCTTTGACCAACGAGCTGCGCGCCGAAATGAAGGATGCCAGCAACCAACGTAAGGTGCGTGTTGTACGCCGTTTGGAGGTTTGCGAAGCTTTTCTGAAATCCGGCAATCGTCCTGAATGGATGATTTTGGATGTGGTTCCGGTTATTCCTCCGGAACTGCGCCCTATGGTACAGTTGGACGGCGGCCGTTTTGCTACCTCCGATTTGAATGATTTGTACCGTCGCGTTATTAACCGTAACAACCGCCTGAAACGCCTGTTAGAGCTGCATGCTCCCGACATTATTGTACGTAATGAAAAACGTATGCTGCAAGAGGCTGTTGATGCTTTAATAGACAATGGCCGTCGCGGCCGTCCGGTTACCGGTCCCGGCAACCGTCCTTTAAAATCCCTGTCCGATATGCTGAAGGGCAAACAGGGTCGTTTCCGTCAAAACCTGTTAGGTAAGCGCGTTGACTACTCCGGCCGTTCCGTAATCGTAGTTGGTCCTGAATTGAAAATGCATCAATGCGGTCTTCCGAAGGAAATGGCTTTGGAGCTGTTCAAACCTTTTGTTATGAAACGCTTAGTAACCAGCGGTATTGCTACTAATATTAAGAGTGCTAAACGCAAGGTTGAACGTGCCGAAGCAGAGGTTTGGGATATTTTAGAGGATGTTATTAAAGAGCATCCCGTACTGCTCAACCGTGCACCGACGCTGCACAGACTGGGTATCCAAGCCTTTGAGCCTATTTTGAGCGAAGGCCGTGCAATTAAGCTGCATCCTTTGGTATGTACTGCTTATAACGCCGACTTCGACGGCGACCAGATGGCAGTCCATCTGCCTTTGTCCGTAGAGGCGCAGGCCGAAGCACGTATGCTGATGATGTCTGTAAACAATATTTTGGCTCCTAAGGACGGCAAGCCTGTTGCCGTTCCTACTCAGGATATGGTTTTGGGCGCTTACTATCTGACTATCGTTAAAGAAGGCGCTTTTGGCGAGGGCAAACGCTTCAGTAGCGTGGATGAAGCACAACTGGCATACTTCCACCATGCAGTTGCTTTGCAGGCGGAGATTAAAGTATACATTCCCAATAGTGAAATTTTTGACGAGCCTAAGAACGAAGGCGTTTCTTTGGTTACTACAACTGTTGGCAACACTATTTTCAACGGCGAACTGCCGAAAGAAATGCGTTATTTCCACAAGGAAAAGGACGCGGACGGCAAAGAAAGCTGGCATTTAGGTAAGCTTATCAATAAGGGCGAGCTGGGTAAATTGGTTGCTAAAGCTCATAAGCTGTTTGGTAATCTGCGTACTGCCGAAATTCTCGACGTTGTTAAGAAAATGGGCTACGATAACGCTTGTAAGTCCGGTATCTCTATCGCTACTTCCGACATTAAGATTCCTGCTGAAAAGCAGGCTATTTTGGACGCAACAGAAAAAGAAGTTGATAAGGCAGAGCGTATGTTCCGCCGCGGCTTGATGAGCGACGACGAACGTTACCGCAAGGTTATTGAGCTGTGGAACCAAGCTACCGATAAGGTTACCGACGCTTTGATGAAATCCACTATGGATAAATTCAATTCCGTAGCTATGATGGCTGACTCCGGCGCCCGCGGCAACAAACAGCAGATTCGTCAGCTGGCTGGTATGCGCGGTTTGATGGCCGATCCTTCCGGCCGTATTATCGACCGTCCTATTAAATCTAACTTCCGTGAGGGCCTGACCATTTTGGAATACTTCATTTCCTCCCATGGCGCCCGCAAAGGCTTGGCTGATACTGCGCTGCGTACTGCCGACTCCGGTTATCTGACCCGTCGCTTGGTAGACGTTGCTCAGGATGTTATCGTGCGCGAGGACGACTGCGATATCGTAGGCATGAATTTGGTGAAAGAGCGCAACCGCTTGAGCAAAGCTGTTTTAGGCTCCAGCCAAAATAAAATCCGCGACAGCATTATGGGTCGTACCTTGGCTGTCGGCGTACTGGATGAAGCCGGTAATTTGATTGCCGAAGCAGATACCAATGTTACTCCGGAGCTGTTCGCTAAACTCAACGACGCTAAGGTTGAAGAAATCAGCCTTTACTCCAGCGAGGATATGAACGGCGAAGATGTAGAAACCGTTCGCATCAATATTAGCGAAGAATTCGCCCACAAGGTGCTGAAAGAAGCTATGATGCACAACTTTGAAAATAAAGAGGTTGCCGAAGACATCGTTAACGGTGCCGGCGAAGTACTGGCTCATACCGGTGAAAGCATGACCGAAGCGGTTATTGATGCTGTTTTAGCTGACGGTACTGTTAAGGAACTGCGTATCCGCAACAATGATATTGCCGGTATCGAGGTTGAAGCTATCGTTGAAGGCAAGACGGAAAAACGTGTTATCGAAACCTTGTATGACCGCATTATCGGTCGTAATCTGGCTGAAGATATCTTGGATGAGAACGGCGAAATTCTCTACCATATTAACGAATACGTAACCGAAGATATGGCAGAACGTATTTGCCGGCTGCGTACTAAGGTTAAGATTCGCAGCGTATTGACATGTAAAGCAAAATACGGTGTTTGCCGCAAATGCTATGGCCGTAACCTGGCAACCGGCAAAAACGTTGATGTCGGCGAAGCAGTCGGCACAATTTCCGCTCAATCCATCGGTGAACCCGGTACCCAGCTTACCATGCGTACCTTCCACACCGGCGGCGTTGCAGGCGGCGACGATATTACCCAAGGTCTGCCTCGTGTTGAAGAATTGTTTGAAGCACGTAAGCCGAAGCATCCCGGCCTGCTTACCGAAAATGCAGGTACGGTACATATTGTTGAAGAAGCCGGCAGCCGCCGTGTAATTGTTACCGGCGAGGATAGCTTAGGTCAGGAATATCAAATTCCTTATGGTGCTAAGTTGTCTGTTACCGAGGGCGAGCAGGTGGCAGTAGGCGACCGCCTTACCGAAGGTTCTCTCAATCCTCACGACGTACTGCGTATCAGCGGCGTAAAGGCAACGCAGCATTATTTGGTTTCTCAGGTAGTCGGCGTTTATAAATCTCAAGGTGTAGATATTAACAGTAAGCATATTGAGGTAATGGTGCGTCAAATGATGCGTAAGATTCGCATTGACGAATCCGGCGACACTACCATGATGCCTGGTAATGATGTTGATATAGCAAAATTTGAAGAGCAGAACGCTGCTATGATTGAAGCCGGTAAAGAGCCTGCCGAAGGACATCCTATCCTGTTGGGTATCACTAAGGCTTCTTTGGCAACAGATTCTTTCTTGTCAGCCGCTTCCTTCCAAGAGACCACCCGCGTACTTACCGATGCTGCTATTAAAGGCAAAGTCGACCCGCTGCTGGGTCTTAAGGAAAATGTTATTATCGGCAAACTTATTCCTGCCGGTACCGGCATGAGCCGTTATCGTGACATTAAGGTTAAATATAATGTTCCAAAAGAGACTGAAAAAAACGGTGAGGTTACCGAATAACCTGTTGCGAGATAATTAACACATTAAGCGCTCCAGGCCTCTTGGCTTTGGAGCGCTTTTCTTACAAAGCAGGCTTAGCTGCTAAAGGTTAAGTCTAAGGAGATAATTATGCATTTTACATTTTGCCCTCAGTGCGGTGCTAAGCTGGGCAGCGTTCCCTTTGGTGATGATGGCTGCGTACCTTGGTGTCATGCTTGCCATAAGCCTTTTTTTGATATTTTTCCCGTTGTGACAATTACTATGGTTATCAATGAACTGGAAGAAGTAGCTTTGCTGCGTCCCAAGTATATGTCCGAAAAATATTATAATTTTGTTTCCGGTTATGTGCAGACGGGAGAACAGGCTGAAAATTGTGCTGCTCGTGAGGTGCAGGAGGAGATCGGTGTACAGGCTCAGGATGTGCATTTCGTGTGCAGTCACTGGGAAAGCGAGCAGCAGATGCTGCTTTTGGGCTTTGTCGCAAGAGCTAACAAGGGAGATTTCAAGTTGTCTGAGGAAATCAATGACGCAGTGTGGGCTCCGGTGGAGCAGGCGCTGGGGATGGTTTATCCTGATGGTAATATTACCCACACCATATTGGCCAAGTATTTAGAGCTGTGAGGGCAGCTGCTACAGGTAATTGAGGAGAAGATTTGATGCTGATAAAGAAATACAATGCTCCCTGCCGGGTGGATTACGTGCCCTCGCCCTATGAGCCCGATGAGGACGGAGTCATGGATGTGGGCTACAAAAACGGTGTCTTGAGTGATGGGCGTCCCTTTCGTCTGGAATGCTGGCGTATGGATGAAATGCTCATGCTGACGGTGCTCTTTTCTAACGAGGGCTTGGGCGCTTATAGTCGCACCGACATGCCTTTGCTTTTGGAGGGCGAAGAAATCTTGCGCTTTGTGGGCACGGGAAAGCCTCGCTTGCAGGCTACCCAAACCACCGATGATGTGGGACACAACATGTGGGCCATTAATTTGATGCTGGCCAATGGGCAGGGCACCTATGCGGAGCTGTTAATGCAGCTTAATAGCTATAGATTATAAATCATTTAGAATGGTTTCGGGTAACGAAACGTTACTCGAAATAAACGTTCGCTTAAAAGGAGCGGAGCGGCGCATGCCGCTCCGCTTTTTTTCTATGCCTTGACTCTGTGAATTCAGTTTAAATTGGCATGACTTAGGATATTTTTCTGTGATTTGATGTGTTCAGTGAAATTTCAGCTTCTAGTGTTATACTCTCAAATGGTATAATATTAGTGGAGGAATGCATTATGAAAATTCTCTTAGCTGAAGATGATTTAAATTTAGGCAAGCTCATGAGCATGCTCTTGAAAAAACAGAATATCATCACCACCTGGGTGCAGGATGGAGAAGAAGCATATAGTAAGGTTTACGCTGATGGCTATGATGTGTTGGTGCTTGATTGGATGATGCCCAAGCTCAGTGGCATAGAGCTATGCACCAAGCTGCGTGAGGAGGAGTATCAAGGAAAAATCATGCTGCTCACGGCCAAGGACACGGTGGCGGACAAGGTACAGGGACTCAATGCAGGAGCGGACGACTATTTGGTCAAGCCCTTTGCCATGGAGGAGCTGGTGGCACGGCTCCATGCTTTATGCCGCCGTCAGGACAGCTACACGGTCAATAATCTGAGCTATGGTCCTTATGTGCTGGAGGCCAGCACCTATTGCTTGGCCTACGGCGAAAAAAGAGTGGAGCTGCGACCCCGTGAGTACAAGCTGCTAGAGCTTTTGCTGCGCAATAAGGGACAGGTTATGCCGCGCACTGTGCTGCAGGACAGGATTTGGGGCATTGATAGCGAGGTAACAGAAAATAATTTGGACGTGCATATTCGCCTTTTGCGTAAAAAGATTGCTAGCCTTAATGGTGAGGAATTGATTAAAACGCTACGCGGAGTGGGGTATTATGTGGAGTAAGATTTTTGAGAATCTGCGGCGGCGCATGACCTGTATTTATGCGGGAATTTTTGGCGTATTGATTTTGCTCATTGTGTTTGTTGCATATACCTTTGTCTGGTGGGAAATCATTGACCATGAAAGGCACGAGCTAGTTGCCACAGTCTATCATGAAGCCGAGGAATGGGTGGATAGCGGCGAGGAGCCCTGCTCTGCTGTGTCCATCCATGAAGGTAGTATGCTGGCCTATTTTGTCACCATGGATGATAAAACAGAGATTTTGAACCAGCTTGGTGATGGACCTCAGGGGCGTGCGCTGTGGCGGCATCGTAATGATTGGCCCAAGAAAATGGATAGCACGCGGATTATTCGCATGCACGGGGACAAGAATCAACCTGAAAACACGCGCTATCGCTATTTGGCGGCGGTGGCGCCGGTGGTGAAGAACGGGGAGACTGTGGGTAAGCTTTACATGTTCGAAAATATAGAGTTTTACTACACGGCAGCCTTTAAAACGCTTTACAAGCTTTTGTGCATCGCAGTTTTGTTTTTTGTCGGAGCCTGCTATTTTGGGTATTGGTTGGCTGGGCGTAATATCAAGCCCATTAGCGAGATGTATGGACGGCAAATGCAGTTTACGGCAGATGCATCCCATGAAATGCGCACTCCTCTGGCGGTGATGACTCTTGCTACCCAAGGACTAAGGGAGGACGAGGAGAGCAAATACAGTGCCTTTGCGCAGGAGTCCATTGAGATGCTGCAAAACGAGACCAAGCGTATGTCCAGACTGACGGAACATCTCATGGCCCTGGCCCGTGGGGACGAGGGTACCATGCCGGAGCTGAAGCTAGCTGTGGATATGACGGAGTTGTGCCAAAGGGTGGGCAAGCAGCTGGCCCTTTTGGCCCAGGAAAAGGATATTACTCTGCATACTCAGGTGGATGGCAATTTGCAGCTTTTGGGTGACGAGGCAGCTTTACATAGACTGCTCATCATCCTGTTGGACAATGCCATTAAATATTCTCCTGAACATACCCGCATTGATTTTATTGCAACCAAAACTAAAAATAATTTGCTTTTGGCAGTGCAGGATCAGGGCTGCGGTATCAGTGATGAGGATAAAGAAAAGGTTTTTGACCGATTCTTTAGAGTGGATAAAGCACGTAGTCGTAGTCAGGGAGGCCTTGGCTTGGGGCTGTCCCTGGCGCAGGCCATTGTTCGCCAGCATCACGGCAGCATCAAGGTTTTGGATAACAAGCCCTGCGGTACTATTATGCAGGTGCTCTTGCTTTTAAAAATAGCTTAAAAAATTGGCGTTTTCTTAATTATGAATTAACCCTCTCTTAATAGCTTATTAAGATTATAGTTTTATACTATGGTTAAAAAGCTATGAGAGGGTGTTTTTGTATGCAAAAGAAATATTGGCTAGGCCTGTTTATGCTGGCGCTTTTGCTGCTGTTTTTTGGCAACGGCAGCTTGCTAGTAACTGATAGCGTAGAATCTAACTATGCTTTGACGGCCAAGGAAATGGTGCTCAGCGGGGACTGGCTTTCTCCCCAAATTTATGGCAATTATTGGTATGATAAGCCCATCATGTTTTATTGGCTCACGGCCTTGGGCTTCAAGCTGTTTGGCTTTACGGAGTTTGGTGCGCGGTTCTTTCCTGCTCTTTTTGGACTTTTGGGCATTGGCCTTGTGAGCCACGGTGGTTATCGCCTGTATAACGAAAAGGTGGGCTTTTTTAGTGGCGTATTGCTGCTGAGCAGTGTGGAATTCTTCCTTATCAGCAAGTCCATTATTACGGATGCGGTGCTATTTTTGTTTTTCAGCGCCACGTTGCTCTTTTTCTATTTGGGCTATAGCGAAAACAAGCCGTTATTTTGGTATCTTATGTATGTCAGCGCGGGTCTTGCCGTGCTCACCAAGGGTCCCATCGGGGTACTTTTGCCGGGACTGATTATTACGTTGTTTTTGCTGTGGCAGCGGGATTGGCAGGTGCTCAAGCGCTGCAAATTGTTCAGCGGCACTCTGCTTTGTGCTTTGGTAGCCGTGCCTTGGTATGCAGCCATGTATGCCATCCATGGCAGTGATTTTATCAACACCTTTTTCGGGGTACATAATTTCCTCAGGGCCACAGTGTCCGAGCATCCAAGGGATAATGTGTGGTATTATTACCTTTTGGTCAATGACTTGGCCCTGTTTCCCTGGAGCGCCTTGGTGCCCCTCTGTCTGTGGCAACGTTGGCGTGAGGGTGGACGCTGGGAGACCAGCGAAAAGTTCTTGCTCCTGTGGGCAGGGGTTATCTTCGTCTTCTTCCAATGCATGGCTACGAAATACATCACCTATACCTACCCTTTGCTCTTCCCTATGAGTATCTTTTTGGCCAAGGAATTGGCTGCCAGAGAAGAGAGACTCTTATCCATACATTATTTCATCTTTGTAGGCATCATTTTTGCTGCTTTGTTAGGAGCAGCCCAGTGGGTTACTGTTACAGGCATGGTAGCGGAGGAAAGTATGTTCTTGCTGCCCTTGAGCATCATTGTGGGCATGATGCTGTATTATGTGTGGCAGCTCAATGGCTCCCATCAGGTGCTAGGCTTGGGCAGTATTTGTCTGTGCTTTTATTTGGCCTTGATTATGAGCATTGCTATTCCCTTTTCTGCCCAGCGTTCTGCCAAGGGCTTGGGTGAGCTTTTGGTCAAGGACGGTATCAGGGAGGTGGGCCTTTATGGCAGCTATCCCACCTCAGCCGTTTTTTACAGCAATGCAAGTATTGTTAAGCTGGTACCGGAAAAAGAGCTGGAGCGCTACAAGCCCAAGAACATGTCCTGGTCCAGCAAGAATGTGATGCCCTTCGCTGCCATGGAAAAGCAGCATTATCCCTTTGTTATCGTCAACGAAAAGAGTATGAAGGACTTTTTGAAGCAGAACAAGCATCAATGGCAGCTGGCAGGACGCTCGGGGCGCTATCTGCTGCTCAGTCCTCAGGTAGAGCAAGGAAGAATGGACGATTCCCTGCTTGCGTGCTATAATAGTGATGTCAGAGCAAGGCTGACTGTAAAGAATGAATGGAGGAATCAACATGGAAGAACGTAAGCATTGTAACGAGGCCAACTGCACCTGTCCCAAAACCACCTGCCCTCGTCATGGTACCTGCTGCGAGTGCATTATGAATCATCGTGGCAATGGTTCCTTGGTGTTTTGCATGAGGGAAATTGCAGCTAAGCAAAAATAAGAGGATTTCTAAAAAAAGTACTTGCTTTTTTCTTCAGAATGTACTATAATAGCGTACATAAGTAAATAACGAGTGGATGACGTTTATGGGAGAAGGCATTGCCTACCGAAGGAGCAAAACTCTCAGGTGCTTCGCAAGAGGCGGAACCGTAAATTGACACAACTCTGGAGAGTCCCTTAAATGGGCGCCGAAGGTGCAAGTCTGCTTAAAGCAGGCCAATCTCTCAGGCCAATGGACGGAGCAAAGCTTACATATAAACACCGCTGGGGGTGTTTATATGGTCATTGACTTTAACCGGAGTATTAGCGCGATACTCCGGTTTTTATATTTACTTATGGATTTTATTATTTAAAGGAGATGTTTTGTTATGTTGGATATTTTGAATGAGATTGACTCTTTTGTCTGGGGTCCACCGCTTTTGGTTTTGTTAGTAGGTACCGGTATTTGGCTGACTATTCGTCTGCGTTTGCTGCAGGTATTTAAGCTTGGGGACGCACTGAAATTGATTTTTAGCGCTAAAAACGACGGCAGCGGCGACGTAAACAGTTTTAAAGCTTTGTGCACAGCTTTGGCGGCTACTGTTGGTACCGGCAATATTGTTGGTGTAGCTACTGCTATTAAAGCCGGCGGCCCCGGCGCTTTATTCTGGATGTGGATTGCTGCTTTCTTTGGTATGGCTACCAAATATGCAGAATGTCTGCTGGCAGTAAAATATCGTACTGTTGATGCCAACGGCAATATTTCCGGCGGCCCTATGTATTATATTGAAAACGGTTTGGGTAAGGCTTATAAGCCTTTGGCTGTTATTTTTGCAGCTTTTGGCATTTTGTGTGCCTACTTTGGCATCGGCACTTTTGCTCAGGTAAATTCTATTGTAGAAATTACCAAAATTTCCGCAGGTATTCCCGTTATGTACACCGGTATTGCTTTGACTGTGCTTGTTGCAGCTGTAACCATTGGCGGTCTTAAATCTATTGCTAATGTTGCTTCTAAAATCGTTCCTGCTATGGCAGTGCTTTATTTCTTAACTACCGTTGGCATTTTGGTTTGCTTTGCAGATAAGGTTCCCGAAGCTATTGGTATGGTTCTGAAGGATGCGTTTACTCCCACTGCTGCACAAGGCGGCTTTTTGGGTGCAACCGTTATGCTGGCTATGCGCAGTGGCGTTGCTCGCGGAGTATTCTCCAACGAATCCGGTTTAGGTTCTGCTCCTATCGTTGCAGCAGCAGCTAAAACTAAATGGCCTGCCGAGCAAGGATTGGTTTCTATGACCGGTACTTTTATTGATACCATTATTATTTGTACTTTAACCGGTTTGGCTTTAACAGTAACCGGTGTTTGGTGCGGACCTTTAGCTGGTGCAGCAATGACCGACGCGGCTTTTAAAATGGCATTTCCTGCTTGGGGCGGTATGCTGCTGATGGTTGGCTTGGTACTCTTTGCTTTTACCACTATTTTAGGCTGGAACTATTACGGCGAGCGCTGCGTAGAGTATTTGATGGGTGTTAAAGCAATTATGCCCTACCGCATTATCTTTATCGTTCTTATTGCCTGCGGTCCTTTCCTTAAATTGGAAGAGATTTGGGTTTTGGCCGATATTGTTAACGGCTTAATGGCTATCCCAAACTTGATTGCTCTCTTGGCTTTGTCCGGCGTAGTTGTTGCTGAAACCGTTGCTTATCAAAAGCATTTAAAAGAACAAAATAAATAATTAGAAAAAACAAAAGGCATGAACTGCTGTAAGAGTAGTTCATGCCTTTTTACTATGAATAGGTGTTGGCTATAATTGGTGTTTAGATTGAAATGTCAAAGCTTTATTAAGAGTTTTTAGGAGAGGAAAAGTCCTGTCGGCTTTATTTGCGTTATTAAATATAGAAGCTAAAAATAGAAAACACTCTGCAGGGGATATTGCAGAGTGTTTTCCTTAGGAAAGCTGTTTATGATGAATTTGATGGGAAGGGTGCAGCAAGTTCATCCTTGCTGCATTTACAGTATACTACATAGCAGTGGCAGAAAAAGGGCAAAGGATTGAACAATATGTGAAATTAATAACTGGCAAAAATAAATGAAAGCCGGGATAAACATTGCTGCTAAGGAGCATCACTGAATGAATCAAATAAAAAGTGTTTTATATATTACACTTTTACCAAGGGATGTAAATTTGTCTTTCTGGAGTAAAAATTTTTTTCAAATTACTGTCTTCCAGAAACGCACAATATATTTTTTTGTTTTGAGAGATTGTACTTGCTATAAAAACAAAAAGCCGGAATAAATAAAAATGTCTACTGTTTTGTTGTAAAGTAAAACTAATAAAACAGTAAACAATCTGAAAAATGGGGATTTATATTACACTTTTCAGCCCTTGTCACAAGATTTGCTGCATGGTATAATCGGAACATCAAATTGCTGCACATCTTTATGGCAGCGGGAGAAGAGAGGGTAAACATATTATGAAAATTAAGAAGCTGTTATCTGTATTATTAGCCTCTGCTGTAGTGATGGGTGCATTGACCGGTTGCGGCGGCGACAAAAAAGACGAAAAGAAGGATGCCGGCGATACTATTAAAGTTGGCGTATTTCTGCCTTTGACCGGCGATAACGCTGCTGGCGGCGAATTGGAGCTGCGCGGTATTAAATTAGCTAATAAGCTGCATCCTGAAGTAAATGGCAAAAAAGTTCAACTGATTGTTGCCGATAACAAATCTGATAAAGCGGAAGCTGCTTCGGTTGCAGCACGTTTGATTGAAAAAGATAAGGTTTGCACCATTTTGGGCAGCTATGGTTCTTCTTTAGCAATGGCTGCCGGTAATATAGTTAAGGAAGCAAAGGTTCCGGCTATCGGTACCAGCTGCACCAATCCGCAGGTAACTGCTAATAACGATTATTATTTCCGCGCTTGCTTTATTGACCCGTTCCAAGGTACTGTAATGGCAAATTACGCATACAAGCAAGGCGCTAAAAAAATTGCTATCGTGCAAGAGGTTTCTAACGACTACTCCGTTGGCTTGGCAAAATTCTTTGTTGAAGCTTTCCAAAAATTGACCAACGATAAGGACTGCATTATTGACGTTGCTAACTATCAAACCGGCGATAAAGATTTTACTGCTGTATTGACAAATCTGAAAGCAAAAAATCCTGACGCAGTATTTGCTCCCGGTAACTTCACCGAATCTGCACTGCTTGTTAAACAAGCTCGTCAACTGGGTATTAAAGCTCCGTTCATGGGCGGCGATACTTGGGAAACTCAAGAATTTATCGACGTTGGCGGCAAAGATGTTGAAGGCTGCGTATTGAGCACCGCCTTTGACCGTGAGAAAGCATCCACCGAAGAAGCTAAAAGATTCTTGAAAGCTTATACCGATGAATACAAAGGCGAACCGTCTGCATTGTCTGCTTTGGGTTACGACTCTTACTTAATCGCTATTGACGCAATTAAACGTGCAGGCACTACCGATTCTCAAAAGATTCGTGATGCTATCGCTGCTACCAAAGATTTGGAAGCTGTAACCGGCAAAACTACTCTGGATAAGAATGGCGACGCTATTAAAGCTGCTGTAATCAAAGTTGTAAAAGACGGCAAATTCAAATATTTGGATTTCGTAGACGTAAAATAATATAAGGTCTTAAAGATGCTCCCGCTTCCGTCCGAGGAGGAGGGAGCATTCATTTTTAGATTTCCTGGTGGTGAAAAAATGGATTTTTTAACTCAGTTTTTTCAGGTTATCGCCAATATGTCAGCTGCGAGCTTGGCTCAGCATATAGTAAACGGTATTTCCCTTGGCAGTTTGTACGCTTTGATTGCTATTGGTTATACCATGGTTTATGGTATTTTGCTGATGATCAATTTTGCTCATGCTGATATTGTTATGATGGCCTGCTATTTTGCTTTTTTTGGTATCACCGTATTCCATATACCTTGGTACATAACCTTTGTAGGCGTCATTGTGGCAACGGCTGCTTTGGGCGTGGTTATTGAACGTACGGCTTATCGTCCGCTGCGTGACGCTCCTAAAAATTCCGTACTTATTTCGGCAATCGGCGCATCTTTTTTGTTAGAAAATTTGGCTAACTATTTATTCAGCGGTCGTCCGCTGCGTTTTCCAGACATTCCTTTGCTAAGCCAGACTATCACGGTTGGCAGCGTACAGATTCAGGCAATTTGCTTGGTTATTCCTGTGATTACCTTTATCAGCTTATTGGTGCTGCTGCATATTGTTAATCATACTAAAACAGGCATGGCTATGCGCGCTGTTTCTAAGGATTACGAAATTGCCCGTGTTATGGGTGTAAATATTGACCGGGTAATTTCTATTACCTTTATTATCGGCAGCTCCTTGGCGGCAATCGGCGCCTTTATGTGGGGCGTGCGCTATCCCGGTATTACACCTCTGTTGGGCGTTATGCCCGGCTTGAAATGCTTTATTGCCGCAGTTATTGGCGGTATTGGCAATATTAAGGGCGCGGTTATCGGCGGCTTTATTTTAGGCTTAGGTGAAGTTTTGATTGTAGCGTTCTTTCCGCAGCTTTCCGGTTACCGTGATGCGTTTGCGTTTATTGTTTTGATTATTATTTTGTTCTACAAGCCTACCGGCTTATTGGGTGAAAAAACTACGGAGAAGGTGTAAGCATGAGTAAAAGAAATATGATACTGACCGTAGTTGGCATTATTGTACTTTTTGCCGGTGCTTGCTACGCCCAGTTCGAACTAGACTCTTATTTGCGCAGAATTATCAATTTGTGCTTGATTTATGCAATTATTGGTTTGTCCATGAATTTGACCAACGGCTTTGCCGGACAGTTCAGCTTGGGACAGGCAGGCTTTATGGCCTTGGGCGCTTATGTTGTTGGCGTTTTTACCGTGCCGGTGGAATTACGCTCCAACGTATTTTATGCGGTGCCTATGAATCCGCTGATTGCCGATATTCAGCTGCCCTTGTGGCTGGCGCTGATTTTTGGCGGGTTGCTGGCGGCGTTGGTGGCGTTTTTAATTGGTACGCCGGTTCTGCGTCTGCGCGGCGATTATTTGGCTATTGCTACCTTAGGCTTTTCCGAGATTATCCGCATTGTAATTACCAACGCGCAAAGCTTTACTAACGGCGCTTTGGGTATTAAGGATATTCCTACTATTAACGATGTGCGTTACATTTTCCTAGCAACAGCTTTCGTGTTTATTTTTGTGACCTGCTTGGTAAATTCTTCTTACGGTCGCGCTTTTAAAGCTATCCGCGAGGATGAAATTGCTGCCGAAGCTATGGGCGTGGGGCTTTTCCATCACAAATGTATGGCTTTTATGCTCAGCGCGTTCTTCGCCGGTATTGGCGGCGGCCTGTACGCAACACTGCTGGGCACTGTCGACCCCAAAAATTTCTTATTTACCTTGACCTATAACTTTTTGCTGATTATTGTTTTAGGCGGTATGGGCAGTATTACTGGCAGTATGCTGGGCAGTATTATCGTTACCGCAGGCTTGGAGTTTCTGCGAGTTTTTGACGAACCGTTGGAAATTTTTGGCACAACAATTCCTTTGTTCCGCCCGGGCTTCCGCATGGTAATTTTCTCTTTGCTGTTAATGGTCTGCGTACTTTTCTGGCGCAAGGGCATTATGGGTACGGAAGAATTTACTTGGAATAAATTTGTTGCTTTTTGCAAGAATCCGTTCAAATATTTTATGCGGAAAGGAGCAAGAAACAATGGCTAAGACGCAAACTGTTCTGCAAACTGACAGCATGACCATGCGCTTTGGCGGCGTAACTGCTGTTTTTCAATTAAATTTAGATATTCGCGAGCACCAGATTGTGGCGCTTATCGGACCTAACGGCGCCGGAAAAACTACAGCCTTTAATATGATTACCGGCGTGTATACGCCTACGGAGGGCGACGTTATTTACACGGCTCCCGGCGAGGAACCGGTGAAAATTACAGGCAAGCTGCCCAGCGATATTGCTAAAATGGGTATTGCCCGTACCTTCCAAAATATTCGTTTGTTTAAGGATTTGAGCGTGTACGAAAATGTTATGATTGCTAAGCATCTGCATTTGAAATCTAACTTCCTGTCGGCAACCTTACATCTGCCTTGGTATAACAAAGAGCAGCGTCAAATGGAGGCGGATGTAGAAAAACTTCTGCGTTCAGTTGATTTGTGGGAGCTGCGCGATGAAAAGGCCAGCAGCCTGCCCTATGGCAAGCAGCGCCGTTTGGAAATTGTGCGCGCTTTAGCGACTAATCCTAAAATTTTGTTGCTGGATGAGCCTGCTGCCGGTATGAATCCTAAGGAAACAGAGGAACTGACCGAGTTTATCCGCCAAATTCGAGATGAATATAATTTAACTATCTTTATGATTGAGCATCATATGGATTTGGTTATGGAAATCAGCGATTGGATTTATGTTTTAGATTTTGGTATGCTTATTGCCGAAGGCACACCGGTGGATATTCAAAATAACAGCCGCGTAATTGAGGCATATTTGGGGGTGGATGAAGATGCTGAAAGTTAATGATTTAGTAGTATCCTACGGCGGCATCGAAGCTCTCAAGGGAATTTCTTTAGAGGTGCCCGACGGCAAAATTGTTACGCTGATTGGCGCTAACGGCGCAGGCAAAAGCACCTTGCTGCGCAGCATTATCGGTTTGGTAAAGCCGGACAAGGGGTCTGTTACCTATGGCGATAAGGAGCTTATCGGTTTAAATTCTCAGCAGATTGTAGAAAACGGTATTACCTTGGTGCCAGAAGGCCGCCGCGTATTTCCTAATCTGACGGTTTTAGAAAATTTGCAGATTGGCGCTTATCTGCGCAGTGACAAAGATGGTATTGCTAAAGATATTCGCTGGATATACGATTTGTTTCCGCGTTTGGAAGAGCGCAGCTGGCAGATGGCCGGTACTTTGAGCGGCGGCGAGCAGCAGATGCTGGCCGTTGGCAGAGCGTTAATGTCGCGCCCTAAGGTACTCATGATGGACGAGCCTTCTTTAGGTCTTGCTCCCTTGATTATCAAAGATATTTTTAAAATTATTGAGGAAATCAATCGTCAGGGCATGACTGTTCTGCTGATTGAGCAGAACGCTAACATGGCGCTGAAAATTGCGGATATTGCTTATGTACTGGAAACCGGCAGAATAACTATGACGGGCAGCGGCAGAGAGCTGCTTGAAAATTCGGAGATTAAGGCCGCTTATTTGGGTAAGAAAAAATAGGTTATTACGCTACGGTTTTTAGATTAAAGAAAGAATAATTTATGATTTATAGTCAACCAGTTTTGGATATCTGGTTGACTATTTTTTTCGTTGTAGATATAATTATATAGTACGCAAATTGTTTGGCGATACTTAGCATTGGGAGGCAATCTTGTGATTAAAATAGAGAACTTAAAGCATTATTATACGGATGCTGACGGCAATGAGGTAAAGGCGTTGGACGGCGTTGATTTGGAAATTGCTCAAGGTGAATTTGTGGCGATTATCGGCGCTAACGGCAGCGGGAAATCCACGCTGGCGCGTCATTTGAACTGCTTGCTGTTGCCGACGGAGGGCAAGGTTACTGTCGGCGGCTTGGATACGGCCGAAGAAGGAACTATGTGGGATATTCGCCAGCAGGTGGGCATGGTTTTTCAAAATCCGGACAATCAAATCGTAGCGGCAGTTGTAGAAGAGGATGTGGCCTTTGGACCCGAAAATATCGGCGTGCCGGGACCGGAAATTGCGTCCCGCGTGCAAAAGGCTTTGGCGGCTGTGGGCATGACGGAATATGCCAAGCATGCGCCCCACCGTTTGAGCGGCGGACAAAAGCAGCGCGTAGCCATTGCGGGCATTATGGCGTTGGAGCCTAAGTGCATTGTGTTGGACGAGCCTACGGCCATGCTTGACCCGCAGGGTCGCAAGGAAATTATCGGCACTGTGCAGAAGTTGAACCATGAAAAACAGATTACCATTGTTTATATTACCCATTATATGACCGAAGCGCTGGCTGCGGATAGAGTGGTAGTTATGGATAAGGGGCACATCTGTTTTATGGGAACGCCGCGCGAGATTTTCAGCCGTGTGGATGAATTGGAAAAGCTGGGCTTGGAAGCGCCGCTGGCAGCTAAGGTGGCCAGAGAGATGCGCAAAAGCGGAGTAAAGCTGCCTGATAATATCATAACTGATGAGGAGCTGGCGCAAGCATTATGTCAATAAAATTAAGTAATATTTATCATACATATTCTAAGGGAACGCCTTTTGAACGTTTAGCTCTCAAGGATGTTTCTTTAAACATCAATAAAGGCGAGATTGTAGCTGTAATTGGACATACAGGCAGCGGCAAATCTACGCTGGTGCAGCATTTGAACGGCTTGCTGAAGCCGGATCAAGGTACGGCGGCTATCGACGATATCAATATTGCAGCTAAAAGCGCGCAGGCTAAAATTGCCCGTCAGCAGGTGGGTATGGTGTTCCAATATCCGGAACATCAAATTTTTGCGGAAACGGTTTTTGAAGATATTGCTTTCGGTCCGCGCAACAAAGGCTTTAGCGAGGACGAAGTAGCTAAACAGGTGCAGGAGGCTATGGAATTTGTCGGCCTGGATTTTGCTGCCTATGCTCAACGCTCGCCCTTCCGGCTGAGCGGCGGCCAAATGCGCCGTGTAGCCATTGCCGGAGTTGTTGCTATGAATCCGGATTATTTAGTGCTGGACGAGCCTAGCGCCGGTCTTGACCCGCGCAGCCGCAATGCAGTGTTCCGCGAGATTATGGCGCTGCACAAAAGCCGCGGCATTGCCATTGTGTTGGTAACTCACAGCATGGAGGAAGCCGTAAAATACGCTGACAGAATGTTGGTTATCAATAAGGGTCAAGTGTTGTTTGACGGCGAGCCGGCGACTATTTTTAAGGAGCATGGCGCAGAATTGGTGCAGGTGGGCGTGGATGTGCCCCAAGTATATAAGCTGGCAGATTTGTTGCGCCAAAAAGGATTGGCGCTGCCGGAAGGTATTAAAGACGAAATGGCTTTAGTTAAAGCAATTAAACGAGCAAAGGGGTGGAAATAATGCTGACAGAAATTACTTTAGGCCAATATTTCCCAGGCAATTCTTTTGTGCATCGTCTTGACCCGCGTACAAAAATTTTGGCGACGATAATTTATATTATTGCGATTTTCTTTGCACAGACGCCCTTATCCTACGGCATTCTTGCTGCCTTTGCCGCAGCGGTAATTCTTGTTTCCCGTCTGCCTTGGTTAATGGTACTGCGCTCTTTAAAGCCTATTTGGATAATTGTGGTTTTGACTATGCTCATCCATATGTTTACTGCTCCCGGCGAGCATGTAATTTTTACGTGGAAGTTTTTCAGCGTCACGCAGGAAGGCTTGGATTTAGGCTTGAAAATGGCAGTGCGGCTGGTGCTTTTGCTGTTGTTTTCTTCAGTGTTAACCTTTACTACTTCGCCCATCGTATTAACGGACGGTATTGAAAATCTTTTGCGCCCTTTTAAAAGTATCGGCGTACCCGCTCACGAACTGGCTATGATGATGACTATTGCGCTGCGGTTCATTCCTACGCTTTTGGAAGAAACCGACCGCATTATGAAGGCGCAGACCGCCCGCGGCGCTGATTTTGCCAACGGTAATATTTTGCAGCGCATGAAAAATATGCTGCCGATTTTAGTACCGCTGTTTATCAGCGCTTTTAGACGCGCCGACGAGCTGGCGATTGCTATGGAAGCGCGCTGTTATCGCGGTGGTGAGGGACGCACCAGAATGCACGAACTAAGCTATACGGGACGTGACTATGTGGCCTTTTCCTTGGTTGCGGCGTTAACTGTGGCAATGGCAGTAATGCGTTGGGGGAAAATATGCGGACTATAAAGCTGGTGGTTGCTTATGACGGCAGCTGCTATCATGGCTTTCAAAAGCAAAAAAATATCCTTACCATTCAAAATATTTTGGAGGAAATGCTGGAAAAGCTGTGCGGCGAAAAGATAGTTGTCGCCGGCAGCGGTCGCACGGACGCAGGCGTACACGCCTTGGCGCAAACCGTGACCTTTACTACTAACGGTCGCATACCCTGCGCCAATATCGTGCGTGCTTCTCGCAGTATGCTGCCCCGCGATATTGTAGTGCTTAGCGCGGAGGAAATGCCGGAGGGCTTTCATGCGCGCTTTAGCGCCTGCTGGAAAATTTATCAGTATAAAATTTTTTGTGCGCCTCAGCCAAGTCCCTTTAAGATGCGTTACAGCTGGCAGCTGACGAAGAGACTTGATGTACAAAAGATGAATCAAGCGGCGGAGATGTTGGTTGGTACGCATGACTTTAGCGCTTTTCGCAGTAGCGGCAGCGTAGATGCTTCGCCTATAAAAACTATTTATGAAGCAGGCTGGTGCGAGCAAAGCGGCGAGCTGGTTTTTCGTATAGCGGGGGACGGCTTTTTATACCACATGGTGCGTAATATTGTGTGGTCGCTGGTGCAGGTTGGCTTGGGCAAAAGAAGCTGCGCTGATTTTGCTGCAGAGCTGTCTGCTAAACGCTGTGAATTTTTGAACGAGCCTGCTCCGGCAGAAGGACTGTATTTGGAGCAGGTTTTTTATGAAAAATATGCTGTGCTTGAAACGGAGCGGTTAGTTCTGCGCAAGCTCAATGACGGTGACTTAGCTGCTATAAAGCATTTTTTGCAGGATGCAGAGGTTATGTATGCTTGGGAGCACGGATTCAGTGAGCAAGAAGCAGAGGTTTGGCTGCGGGAAAATCTGCGCCGTTATATAGAGGACGGCTTTAGCTATTTCGCTGCCGTAGAAAAAAACAGCGGCAAATTAATTGGCGCTATGGGTCCGTTAATGGAAAATATTAACGGTGTCAAAACTCCCGGCATAGGCTACATTTTAGCTAAGGAATATTGGAGACGCGGCTTTGCTCGCGAGGCGGCTAAGGCTTGTATAGAATATCTTTACGGCCTAGGCTATCAACGCGTGGTGGCAGAAATTCGTCCGGAAAATATTTCTTCTGTAAAGGTTGCGGCAGCGCTGGGCATGATGCAGCAGGGAACGCTGCTTAAAAATTATCAAGGCAAGAAGCTTGTGCACGCGCTGTATTATGCGCAGCAAAAAGCTTAAAAATGTAAAATATTTTGCAAAAAAATCTTGACTTATAACCTTGATTTCAGTATAATATATCTACGTGATTTTCCGCTTGATTTCACTAGCCCCGAAATACGGTGAGAAAATTCACAACGAACTGTATACTTGGAAACTATCTAGGAGGGACATAAGCGATGAAATCTTTTATGGCTAATCCGTCCAACATCGAACGCAAATGGTTCGTTGTTGACGCAGCTGATAAAACTCTGGGCCGCTTGGCTGCAGAGGTTGCAAAAGTCCTGCGCGGTAAGCATAAACCTACTTTTACCCCGCATATGGACACCGGTGATCACGTAATCATTATCAATGCAGATAAGGTTGTTCTGACCGGCAAAAAACTGACTAAGAAAATTTATTTCCATCATTCCGGTTATCTCGGCGGCGACAGCTATGTAAAAGCTGGCGACATGCTGAAGAAAAACCCTGTAAAAATGGTTGAATTGGCAGTTAAGGGTATGATTCCTCATAACCGTCTTGGCGCCGATATTTACAGCAAACTTCATGTATATGCTGGCAGCGAACATCCGCATGCAGCTCAAAAACCTGAAGTTATGGAAATCAACATCAGATAACATCCGGGAGGGAACTAATAAATGGCAGTAGTTACTTATAACGCAACCGGTCGTCGTAAATCTTCCGTTGCTCGCGTTCGCCTGGTTCCGGGTGAAGGCAACATCGTAATCAACGATCGTGAATTAAATCAATATTTTGGTCTGAAAACTTTGGAGCTGATTGTAAACCAACCGCTCGAAGTTACCGAAACCAAAGGCAAATATGACGTACTCGTTAACGTAAACGGCGGCGGCATTTCCGGTCAAGCCGGTGCTATCCGTCACGGCATTGCTCGCGCACTGCTGAAAGTTGACGCTGAATTCCGTCCTGTTCTGAAAAAAGCAGGCTTCCTGACTCGCGACCCGCGCGAAAAAGAACGTCGTAAATACGGCTTGAAGAAAGCTCGTAAAGCTAGCCAGTTCTCCAAGCGTTAATTTTTACATTATCGTCTGGATGGAAGCTATCCAATCACAAATCGCACAATGTACTCCGCAATCGTTATGGTTGCGGAGTTTTTGTTAAATACTTTTTCTGAGCGGAGTTGCTTTTTGGAGGGAAAGTTTATTTCTTTATAATAAGTATCACAGGTTGGTGGTTAGCAAAAATTACCTAATTATCTATCAGATTAAGGATGATAAAGTTTTGTTGGATTATGTTATTGATTGTCGTCAGGATTACCAGTGGCTTATAAAATAACTCGCAAAAATACCAACGAAGGAGTATATGAGCTTATGCTTTACAGAATACTATCTTTTTTATTGTGCGTGCTGCTGCTTACGAGTTGTGCATATACTAACGCCGGCAAGCAGGCTATGACACCGGAAGTTTTGCGTCATAGCGGCGTCAGCAGGCGCGTGCTTTTGGGCGTGGAGCGTTTGGCAGAGCCGGAGGTGCAGCAGCTTTTACAAGGCATGCGCTTAGGCTTGTTTACCAATCAATCGGGTGTGGACAGCAAGCTGCGCTCCGGCGTAGATTTAGTGCGGGAGCGTTATAATTTGGCAGCCATTTTTGTGCCGGAGCATGGTTTATACGGCGCAGTGGCAGCCGGAGAAAAATTTAGCAGCCATGAATACCAAAAAATTCCCGTATTGAGCCTTTATGGGGACAGCCGCCGTCCGAGTAAGGAAATGCTGGATAAAATTGACGTTATGGTGGTGGATATTCAGGATGTGGGCGTGCGCCACTACACCTATTTTTCTTCCTTGGCATATATTATGGAGGAATGCGCCAAGCAGCAAAAGCAGGTGGTGGTTTTGGATAGACCCAATCCCTTGGGCGGACTGATGCAGGGGCCGGTGCTGAAGGAGCAGTATGCTACCTTTATCGGACTTTATCCTCTTCCACTGCGTCACGGTCTGACCATTGGCGAATTTGCTCAGTACATCAACAAGGAGCAAAAAATTAATTGCTCTTTGGCAGTGGTGCCTATGCAAAATTACCGCCGTTTGATGACTTGGGAGGATACGCTTTTGCCTTGGGTACAAACATCGCCGCGTATTCCTACCGCTGAAACAGCTTTCCTTTATTGCATTACCGGCAGCTTGGGTAATGGTAATTTATCCGTAGGTATTGGCACCGGCAAGCCGTTTCATTTTATCGGCGCGCCTTTTATGGATGCTGTGCAGGTGAAAAATACTTTAGATGATTTAAAGCTAAAAGGCATTGGCTTTAGAGCTGCCGCTTTTACTCCCGAAGCAGGCGCTTATGCGGGAGAGTTAGTGCAGGGCGTGGAAATTTATGTGCTGGATAAGCGTGCCGCTAATCTGCCGGAAGTAGGCTACGCTGTTTTACAGGCGTTGCGTCGGCTTTATCCGGATAAGCTTACTTTTAAGGAGCGTGGCTACGGACTGCCGGGGTATAAAATTGACACTAATTTAGGCGAAAGCAGCGCCCGTGAAGGCTTGCCTGACGCAGAGGTCTTTCCGCGCTGGCAGCAGGAGTGCGCGGATTTTGCCAAAACCGTGCAGACGTATCTTTTATATAAATAGTTTTGGGAATACAAAGGACTGTCCTTTAGAGGGCAGTCCTTTTTTGTTGGATAAAAAACTCAGAGCCGCAATAACAGCTCTGAGTTAAAAATTTAATTATACAATTTTTTCGCCGTGATAGGTCTCGCCGCCGCCGTCGGGCAGAAGGCCGTAACGCTCGGTCCACAGGGTTTTATATTTAATGGCTTGCGCATGAATGGAAGCAAGACTCTTTTCGTCTAAGGTTTTAATTACCTTAGCGGGAATACCGGCTACCAAGGAATTAGGCGGCACGATGGTGCCTTTGGTAACAACAGCGCCTGCGGCAACAATGGAGCCGCGGCCGATAACGGCGCCGTCCAAAACGGTGGAGTGCATACCAATCAGGCAGTGATCCTCAACAGTGCAGGCATGCAGCAGAGCGCAGTGGCCAACGGTTACATAATCGCCTACAATGCAGGCATAATCATCGGCAACGTGCAGTACACTGTTGTCCTGAATGTTGCTGTAACGGCCTACCTCAATGCGGTTGACATCGCCGCGGATAGTTACGTTGGGCCAAACGCTGGCATATTCTTTAATATCAACCATGCCAATAAGAGTAGCAGTATTGAAGGCGTAAGCCTTTTCGTCAATTTTCGGAGCTTTACCTTGAAATTTAAAAATCATTTCTTTCCCCCGCTTTCTAAAAAATAATTTTGCCCGGAAGCAAAATTTTAATAACCTTACTATGCTTTAATTATATATAACTGAATCTTAAAGTCAAGGGAGTTCACAGTTAAATCATAGCCTTCACAGTAATTTTGCAGAAAGAAATACAACTACTTGCACGTCGGGAGTAATAGCCGTATAATTAAAATAAGCAGAAAGGATTTTTATGAAGAACAAAGAAAAAATTTACTTGTTGCTGCGAGTAGCAGTCTATTTACTGTTAGTAGGTACAGTTTTGTATGGCTTGTACGCTTCGCCTTATAATCCTCATCCCAATTCGGCGGAGGATATACGCCGTTGGGTAATGGGCTTTGGCGCGTGGGCTCCATTTATTTATGTGGCTGTTTATACTGTGCGGCCGCTGTTGTTTTTTCCCACCTTATTGTTAAACCTTAGCGCCGGAGTGCTGTTCGGTCCGTGGCTGGGTATAATATTTTTACTGTTAGGCGGCTTTGGCTGCGCTAGCTTTTGTTATCTTTTAGGACGTTTTGGCGGCGGCAGCTGGCTGCTGCGTCATTTTGGCGGCACCTGGGGCAGTAAGCTGACAGCATATTTAATTGGGGACGGCAGCTTTACCAAAATGTTATGGCTGCGCACTGTGCCCATATTCCCCTATGACCCGGTCAGCATAATTGCCGGCAGCGTGCGTCTGCCTTTTAAAATTTACGGATTGGCTACGCTTTTGGGGATGCTGCCCGGAGCGGTGGCTTATAATTTTTTGGCAGATTCCTTTGGTACTAAACGCTTTTATTTGGCATTGGCGGCGACCGTGTTGGCTTTTGGCGTACCCTTGCTGTGGTGGCAGAAAAGCGGCGCTGCTAAAGTATGGCAGAATATTTTAAGTTTCAAGCAATATTGGAAAGGCAGTGATAAAAATGACAAAAAATACGGAAATTGAATTAAAGCTGTTAGTAGATAAAAATAACTTGAAAAAATTATTGGCTTTAGATTTTGTGGCTGCGGCTATACGTCCGGATAGCTGCCAAAAGCGCCGTTTGGTAAGCTCCTATTACGATACGGAGGATATGGCCTTTATGCGTCGGGGCATTGCGTACCGCGTGCGCGATAAAGGCGACGGCACTGGCGAAGCAACCGTAAAAACTAGTATTAAAAACAGCGCTGGTCTCAGCGAGAGGTTAGAGCTGAATCTGCCGTTGGCACAAAAACGCCCGGTATTGGAGGGCTTTGCCGAGCTTGGTTTAGGCTGCGAATTAAGCGAGCTGGCTCCCAACGGGATCAATAAATTATTTACCGTCACCGTTCAGCGTACTACCTATATTTTAGATTTGGACGGAGCAGTGGCAGAGCTTGCTATTGACCATGGAAAAATTGCCGCAGGCAAGGAAGCAGATAAAATAGACGAGCTGGAAATAGAATTGTTAGAGGGGGACATGGGCGCGCTATTAAGCTTTGCCGCTAAAATTGCCGTGCAGGTGCCTTTATTTGTAGAAAAACGCAGTAAATTTGTCCGTGGCTTGGCTTTGTGCGGGATTCACAGCGAGCTGCCTTTGGTAAAAAGCAAGCTTGGCGGCGGTTTAGTAAAGCAAGAGGTTTTGGCGGCTATTGCTGTTCACGCTGATGTATTGCTGGATTTACAGCAAAAATTACGGATTAGCCTTGACAAAAAAACGCTGAAAGCGCTGCGCCGAGAGCTGCTAACATTGCGCAGCCTAGCTGCTTTAGTTGATATACGTGCAGATGAATGTGAATTTTGGCCGGAAATTTTTGCCGCTGCGGATAATATGCGCAATTTGCAGGGCGTACAGTTGTTGTGGGAACGTCTTAGCAAAGCCGGAGAGGCAATTTTGGGACGCACTTCTTTGCAGAAAAAGCTGGCTTCCGCTTTGCAGAACGCAGCAGGTGTTTTGCAGGAGCATGCTGCCCAAGGACATTTTACTGCCATTGTTTATAGCTTGACCGATAAAGTATATCATGCCGATGACAGCGAAATTACCGCCGAGGACGCAGCCCGCGCCTTGTTGAAAAAGTGGCAGCAGCAGGAAAACGACGTTACGGCGGCAGAAAATATCTGCGCTTTGGCGCGCTGCTGCTCCGGAAAATATTTTGTTAAAGCTAGTGAAGCCGCTAAAAAGCAGCGCCGTCAGCTTAACGAGCAGGCGTTGCCTGGCCAATGGTCAAAGCTGTTGCAGGAGCTTTGCGCCGACAGCTCCGGTAAAATAGCTTATCGTGACATGGGCGTGCTGATAGGCTATTTACTGGCAAAATTTTAAGTAAAAAATGAGAAGCTATTGCGCCCAAGCAGCTTCTTATTGCCATTTAAAAAGCATAAAGAAGAAACAAACAAGCCCCGGCTTACGTCGGGGCTTTAGTATGCTTGTTAATAGCTGCCAATTTTTAATTCTTTCATCAATGCAGTTTGTAAAACATTAGAGAAGTTTATTTTTTCCTTTAATGCCTGTTGATTCAGCCAGTAAGGAATAGTCAAAGTTTTCTTTACTGACTTTGTATTCTTCGCTAAATCAACATCAGACTGAACCAAAGATACGTATGTATTTTCTTCTTGTAACTTAATTTTTTGTGGAGGCGTAGGGATAGGAAGTTTTTCGCCGTCTTCCAGTAAACCTAAAAGATAACATTCCATAGCTTCAGCCGCATTAGCAAGAATTTCTTGCTGACTATCTCCTTGGGTGGAGCAGCCTTCCAAATCAGGAAATTCTGCCCACAATCCGTCAACATCATCATGAATAATGGCAGGGTAAATAAATAACATCTAACGTCACACCCTTTCTATAAGCGTTCAATAATTATAGAACAAGGCTTTACTCAAGTCCTGTTCTTTTTAAAATTTTCTTTAACAAGCCTATTTTCATATCTTGACCATGAACCGGTATTACTTCTGTTTTATTTCCTTTCTTTAACCGATGATGACTGCCTCTTATACTGACACATTCCCAACCGTTTTTTATTAGAAGATTCAACAAGTCTTTATCTTTCATTGTGACCATTGTATCACTTCCTTGTTTTAGGTTAAGAATATTATAACACGTATACACGTGTAAAACAAGGCACGTATAAAAAATCCCCGAAAAATTCATAAATAAAGGATTTTCGGGGAATTATTGTAAAAATGGTGCGCCTGAGAGGAATCGAACCTCCGCACGCGGTTCCGGAGACCACTGCTCTATCCACTGAGCTACAGGCGCAAATTACTGTATCATTATAACATAGGCGGAAAATAGGCGCAACCTTTTGCCGTTGTCGGCGCGTACTATTTTAGCATGTGAACAGAGCTGACAAGAAAAAATTTGTGACAAGCAGAAATTAGCAGTAATTTATATAAAAAAGTGTTATAATTAAATATTAGCATCAGCCGCAAAGGCTTGGCTGATTATGCTGCAAGTGTTTTAGTTTTTTCACAATGAAAGGATTTTTAGATGATTACTATTCGTGATAGGGTTCGCTTTGTAGAGACCGATATGATGGGCGTTGTGCATCATGCCAATTATCTGCGCTGGTTTGAAATGGGGCGCGTGGCGTATTTAAGAGCCTGCGGCATTACTTTAGGCGAGCTGATGGCTGCCGGAATTATTTTTCCGATTACGGAGGTTAAAGCGCAATATAAAAATTCCTGTACCTTTGATGATGATTTTGAGGTGCAGGTAAAAATGAGCGCCTTTAATAAAGCGAAGATGGAATTTGATTATAAAGTTATCCGTCTGCGCGACGGCGCCGTGGCGGTAGAAGGCCACACGCGCAACGTATTTACGGACAAAGAAGGGCGGGTTATCCGCCTGGAGCCGCGTTGGTTTGATAAAATTCAGAAGGTATATGCAGCGCAAAAGGCTGCGGAGGAGTGAAAGTATGAAAAAATATGAAATTATTCCTGTGCCCACCAGAATTTTGACGCATCATGACAATATTTGCGATGCGATTTTGGAATTTGGCAAAGATAAAATCGGTCCTGACGATGTAGTCTGCGCGGCAGAAAGCGTGGTGGCGATTACGCAGGGACGCGCTCTGCGCTGTGAGGAGTTTAAGCCGGGTTTTTTGGCTAAAACCCTGTGTCATTTATTTCCGTCTAAGGGCAGCATCAGCAGCTGGTACAGTATGCAGGCTTTGATTGACGCTGAGGGCGGTATGCGCGTTTTGTATGCCGTAATTTGCGGCTTTGCCGCTAAATGCGTGGGCATCAGCGGTACCTTTTATCGCTTGGCCGGGGAGCAGGCACGCTTGATTGACGATATTACCGGCACCATGCCTCCCTATGATAAGCATGTTGTGTACGGACCCGCGCAGCCTGCCAAGGTGGCGGAAGAAATTACCAAAGCCTGCGGCTGCTTTGGCGCGGCTATTGCCGACGTCAACGATTTAAAGCGCAGCGCAGTGCTGGGAGTTTCTAAGGGAGTTGACGCCGACAAGGTAGCCGAAATTTTGATTGATAATCCCTTTGGCAACGGCAGTGAAAAAACGCCTATTTGTATTATTAAAAATTATCATCGGGCGTAAGGAGGAAGCAAAATGCTGGTGACTGTGATTAGTATTCTTGTAGGTCTGGCGATTCTGGGCTGCGCAGTGGTAGCTTTATATATTGCCGTGCAGGGTGATGCGCAAATGCGCCTGTTGACTAAAGAGCGCACGCAGGCAGTGAAAACTGCCGCTAAAGGCGGGCGTCTTGATTTTCAGCTGGAGGTTCCTTTTGATAATATTGGCAAGCAGGAGGGTACCATTTTAGACGCTTATATGCGTATTTATCTGCCGCAGGAGCAGTATGACGACGTGCTGCTGCGCGGCAAGGTAAATTTAGAGGGCGTGCTGCGCGACGACGATTATTTTGAAGCGCTGTTGGTGCCTGCCGGTACGGGCAAAAAGCTGGTGCTGCGCTTTGAAGCCTACGCCAAAAACGGCAAAAGCTTGGCTGAAGCCTTGGGAAGCGTTCCCGATGTGGATGTAGCGTTGTTTGCCGATTGCCGCGGCCGCCGCGAGCTGTACACCGTGAAAGAATATTTTACCTTGACGGCGGAGGAAATGCGCGCGTTAGTAAAATAATAGATTAAATTTATAATTGCCAAACGATAAAAATTCCGCAGATATCATGCTTGATAGAGAGCATGGTATCTGCGGTTTTTTTTGCCAAAGTTTATGCAGAAAATTAACGCAGCAAAGACGCTCCGGACGGCGGTCGGAGCGTTTGCGGCGCCTAGTGGAAATAAATAATAGTCAAGGAAAGTTCGCTGCGCGAACTTTTGCTTGCGGGGGGGAGACATCGTGGTATAATATTGCTATACATATCTAATAATATAAAATTATGCGTAAAAATAATACAAAATAGCCATTGCCTATAATAGCGTATTATAAAATTACTATAGCAAGTAAGCTGAACGGGCTTATGATAAAAAATTTTAGAAATTTAAAGTAGACTGGCAAGAAGCATAACAAATTGTTACAAAGGAGTAAAAATATGGTGAACGAAAAAACGACTAAGGTTGGTTCCAGAATAAAATATATTCGTCTTGTACATCAACTGTCGCAAAAAACAGTAGCCGAAAAAATTGGCGTCAGCCAGGCAAATTTGAGCAATATAGAATGCGGACGCAGCTGTTGTACTTTAGAAAATCTTATAAATTTGAGCGAAGTATTGGAATGTCCGGTGCGAGATTTTTTTGTAGACCTTGACGGAGATTTGGAAAAATCGAAGCAGCAGGAATTGTTTTCTTTAACCGATTTCGCTAATGCGCTCTTAGCTATGAAAAAATAATTTTAAATTATTTTTATAAAAATATAATCAAAAGGAGTCGTGCAACATGAAAAAAATAGGTGTTCTAACCACAGCGCTGTTCTGCGCTGCGTTAAATGCAACCGCTTTTGCTGCTTCTCCACTGCCAAGCTTTGACAAGGAAGCAGTTACCACGCATCCTTATAACCGTACCGGCGAGCAGGAGGTAAAGGTAACTGACGAGCAGAAAAATCAGGAAGCTGTCCCCGGGGGCAACAGCGGCACTGCCGAAAAACCCGCGTTTTATGTTAAAGAAATAGTGCTTACAGGCTTTGAGCTGCCCGATGAGCTGGGGGAACTGCAAAAAATATTGGCCGGCTACAGCCACCGCAGCGTGGGTATGGACGAGCTGCCTGCTTTGACGGCTGCCATCAGCGAATATGCGCGTCTGCGCGGCTTTACCGTAGCGCAGGCAGTAGTGCCGCCGCAGGAAGTTGCCGACGGCAAGCTGGAGATTAAGGTTTACGTTGCCAGCTTCGATAAAATCAACCTCAAGGTTAACGGCAGCGACGTAGCGGACAGAGTAATCCAAAGATTTATGAAGCCCCTGCACAGCGGCGAGGTAATCACGGATAAAAAGCTGGAAAGCGTGCTGAATAATTTAAACGATTTGCCGGGAGTTATTGGCCGCGGCATTTTACAGCCGGGCAGCAAGCCTGCGACCACTTCATTAGATGTAGAAGTGCTGGAACGCCGCGTATGGAACAACTATATTTTTGCCGATAACGGCGGCAGCAAAAGCAGCGGACGTTACCGCTACGGCATCCATACCGAAATAAATAATCCCGGACACCAGGGCGATAAAATTGGCATTACCGGCTATATCAGCAACAAGCACACCAAAAACTACGGCGTAAACTACGAAACAGCCATCGGCGGACGAGGCACGCGCTGGGGCATTGGCTACAGCAAAAGCAGCTACGATTTGGGCACGGTAAACTTTTGGAACCCGACCGGCGAATCCGAGGGCTTCAGCTTTTACGGCCTGACGCCGATTTATCGCGATAAAAGCAAAAAGCTGACCGCCATTTACGGTTATGACCATAGAAAAATTACCGACGATATGCGTTTTGATTTAATTCCCCAGCTGAACTGGAAGATAGGCACCGAAAAAAGCGCGGACGTATTCCACGCAGGCGTAGCCTTCAGTGAATATCTGCCGAACCGGTTTACCGGCGGCAACTTAATTTACTGGTACGGCGATATTGAGACAGATAACGGCGGCGCTTATTACGACGGCGGCTATCACAAACTGACGGCAGATTTTAACCATGTGCGCTATTGGAAGCTGTGGAATTTGCGCTTTAACGCCAGCGCGCAGCTTGCCAGCCGCGGACTGGACGGCAGCGAGCGTTTTTATCTTGGCGGCATGAGCGGCGTGCGGGCATATCCTGCCAGCGAAACCAGCGGCGACGTAGGCTATACGGCGACGGTGGAGCTGCGCCGGGCGACGGGCGTAGAAGGCTTGGAAGCGGCGGCCTTTATCGACGTGGGCGAGGTAACGCGCAGCAAGGGCTACGGCGAGCACCGCAATTTGGCGGGCTGGGGCGTGGGACTGCGCTATGCTAAGCCTGGCGACTGGTACGCACAATTTGACTATGCCCGGAAAATAAACGGCGAAGATAATATAAGCGAAGATCACAACCATGACGGACGGATGTGGTTCCAGGTATACAAGATGTTTTAAGCGAGGTAAAAGCTATGAAATTATCTAAAAGCAAACGATTAAACCATTATATAAAATTAGCGTGCCTGACCGGCGCGCTGTTCTGCTACAGCGCCAGCGCTTATGCCGAGGTTATGCCTAATACCCAGCTGCCGGTAAACGGACAGTGGATTATGGGTGGACCAAATAGTAATATTATAAATCCCAATGACACTGTAAAGTTTGATAATAACACCATGAATATTAAGCAAGAAGAGATAAACGCTGTAATAAAATGGGGTAAATTCAGTATTGGCTCTATTGCTACTGTTAACTTTGATACTGCCAACCGTGATGGCAATGGTCAATTTAACATTTTAAACTATGACGCAGGCGGAAGTATGTCCCAAATTCGCGGCACTTTGAAATCAACTGCAGGCGGCAATATATTTATTGTCAATCCGGCAGGCGTATTTATTGGCAACTCTGCGCAGGTGGATGTTGGCAGCTTGTATGTGTCGAATAAAAAATTAGATGAAAGTAAATTAGTAAACTTTAATGGTGCGAATGGTGGTAATATTAACGCTATGCTGGCTAACGACCAGCCGCAAACTCCGGCAGAGCTGATGAGCCTTGGCCATATCAACGCCAATAATGTTACCTTTGATGGCAACCGCATTGTGCTGGATACGGAGCTGCTGACTACCAACGGTTTGGAAAACAAAATGGCAGCCCAAGATATTCTTATTAAAACCAACAGTAAGGATAATGTAGTTATTGGCTATAATGCTTATGATGTAGGTAATGATACTTATGCTGGTAAAAATGATGCTACTAAAATAGCAACAATTCAAGAGAATGATGGTGCTACATCAGATTTTAAAAAAGCCGACGGTTACATGTGGGTGCGCGATTTAGAGCAGCTGCAAGCTATGGACACTAATCTTGATGGCAACTATGCCCTGCGTAACGGCATTGGCGCTATTAGTACGACTACTGGCAATTTTACACCTATTGGTACAGAAGTTGATCCTTTTACCGGAAAATTGGACGGCTTGGCAGGCAATGTAGACGGCATTGACTTTGCTATTTTTGACTTGAATGTTAAAGGTAATAGCAATCTTGGCTTGTTTGGCGTGACCGATGGCGCGGAGATTAGAAATGTATTGCTGACAGGCGGTAGTATAACCGGTACAGGCAATGATATTGGCGCGCTGGTTGGTTTGGCACGGAACACCACGATTGAAAACGTGCGCAACTCTATTAACGTAACCGGTGGTAACAATGTTGGCGGTATCGTTGGCAGCGCTAACGGTGCAACCCAAATTAGTGATATTCTGAACACAGGCGATATTAAAGGCTTTGCCAACATTGGCGGCGTTGTGGGCAGTATTACTGGTACTGCTGGTGATCATGCTGCTGTAACCGGCGCAGAAAATATCGGCCGTGTAGAGGGTGTTGATAAGAAACCTATTAACAATCCTGCTGACGATTATTCCCACAATATTGGCGGTATTGCAGGTTCTGCCCAATATGCTGATATAAGCAAGGTTGAAAATAACTTGAAGGTTGAAGGCGGCTATAATGTTGGTGGCATTGTAGGCAGCGGTGAGAATGTTAATATTAGTGATGCTGTGAATACTCAAGATGTAACGGCGACGGGATATACGGAAGGCAAGTATATTTATACGACCGAAGTAGACGGTACACAAAGTAGAACTATAAAGGTTAACGTAGCAAATGTTGGCGGTATTGCCGGTAATATCAGCGGCGCATCTAGTTTAACTGACGTTACTAATGACGGTGGTAATATTGCTACTGCGTTAACAACTAGTAATACTTATGGCGACTATTACCATGCAGGTAACGTGGGCGGTATTGTGGGCAGCGCTGTAGGTAATGATGCAGATAATACCGTAACTATTACTAATGCCGAAAACAAAGAAAATACCATCTTTGGCGCGCATAATATAGGCGGCGTTGCTGGTTATTTAGAAAACGGCAAAATAACGCTTTCTTCTAACAATGGTGGTGAAATTACTGGTACCGGCGCTAGAACTAGTGAAGCTGATTCTGTTGCTCCTGATGATATAGCAGATTATAAAGATAATTTTGCTTATGAAAGTATCCGTTTTAGAAACAATGAAAGCTTTTTGATTGGCAATATGGGCGGTATTGTGGGTTATATGTATGGTGATAACGCTTTTGTCAGCCAAAGTGGTAATCGCGGTAATGTCCATTCGCAATTATTTACAGGTGAAGCTCCTCTTACTGCAAAAGCTGCCAATGTAGGCGGTATTGTTGGTAAAATAAATAGAGATGCTACGAGTGTTCTTAATGATATTATTGCCAATGAAAGCACAGCTGCTGTATATGATTGCTATAACCGTGGTGATATTCAGGGATATACCGGCGTAGGCGGTGTTATCGGCTTAATGTATAATGGCGCGGTAGCTGCTTCTGATAATTCCGGTACAGTTATGGCTACTCGTGCAAGTAGTATTGGTTCTTCAGTAGAGGCATTGAATATGGGCGGTATCGTTGGCGATACTACCGAAGAAGGCTCTGCACGCGCAATAATATATGATGTACATAATGACGGAGTAATTGGCAGTAGTGTTCTTACAGATTTTTACGGACGTCATGTGGGCGGCGTAGTTGGTCGCTTATCCGGTGAGGTTGAAAAAACTTATAATACAGGCGCTATTTATAACGGTTATAATGTAGTTGGCGGTATTGCCGGTTATATGGCTGCTGGTAAAATAAACAACAGCTTTAACACTGGTAATATTACTGTTTATAATCAGAACAATGCTACTAGTCAAGTTGGTGGTATTGTTGGTGGTGTAGATGCTTATTATCAAATCGAAATTAGCAATGCTTATAATTTAGGTACACTTAGAAGTTTCAAAGGAACCAATAATGGAGCTGGTGATAACACCGTTGGTGGCATTGTTGGCGGTATTGTTAATTGGACGCCCGAACAAAATGAATCCGTAACTATAAGCAACGTATATACGTTGGGTAATTTATACTCTTATGCAAACAACGGTTCTGAAACGGACAATATGGGAGCAATAGTTAGTAGTTTTAGAGATGTTGGCGGGAATTGTGTTCCTATAAATCCTACCATATCCAACGCTTACTATATTAAGCCGGAGATTACAAGCAATCAAGGTGGTTTTAGCGTATTATCGGATGATAAATTAAACGGCGCTAAGGCTATAGAATTTGCAAACAGAAGTGACTGGCAGGAATATCAACAAACTAATCAAGATGGAAACGTTTTAATAGATAGTAATGGTAATCCTTTACAATTTGGCTTTAGTGATGCTAGCTTAGTTGATGGCAAGAATGATTTCGGCAGCGAAGGTGCTTGGCGTATTTATAAGTACAGAGCTCCTGATGGTAGCCAAATTGCTACTACGCCCATTCTAAATGCTTTTATGCCTAAATCTAATAGTTATTTTGGTAACAATTCCGATGGTGATAAACCAAATAGGAAAAATATTGACAGCGTTCAATATGGTACTGCCTACAATCCCTTGTTGACTATTATCAATGCAAAAACTCCGGATGCGGATGCAACTGATATAACGAATGATATGTATACCATTGAGTTTGATTGGAATAAAATCAATCCTGACCGCAGCGCTTCGTTTGCTGTGTTCAACGGCAATTTGAGCATTAACGATTTTGATACTAATGGCAGATTGTATGGCGGCACGCTGTATGCTAAGGGAGCTTTGTCAATAAATAACGTATACAGTGAAACGCAAGATAATGATGGTAAAACATACGTTAATAGCGGCGATGTATTACTGGGCAGCGGCGCTAAGCTGTATGGCAGTACCATTAACGTAACCAGCGGCGAAGAAAAAGATGGTACTTTGACTAACGGCGGCAAGCTGGTAAACTACGGCACTATTCGTTCCACCGGTCAAGTGGGTACTAATAGCTCCATCACATTGCGAGCCGAGGGCGATGTAGAGATTATCGGTGAGGTTACGTCGAATGGCGAAGAAAATGTTGTTGTGCCCAATATCGGCAGATATCCTACTGATACAGAAAATGGCGATTTGAAACAGCAGATTATTGCTAATATCGCTAAGAAGGATGAAGCTATGCCTGCTGTTGGCGAGTATTATAGCCGTAGATTTACAGCAGAATCCAAAAGTGGCGACATTACTATCACTTCCCAAAATGGCGACGTTGACGTACTATTAGGCGTTGCCGGAAAAGGTTACATCAATTCGTCCAAGAATCTAACTATTGCCGGCAAAAATGTTTATGTGGACAGCGATTTGAGCATTAGCAAGAATTTCGCTTTAAACGCAGCAGAAGATACTGTGCTGGATATTACCAATATTGGCGCGGTAACTAGGCCTAATGATCAAGAAACAGCTCGCAAAGAGTTTGTTAAGCATTTCAAGACCACTGCTGAAGGTGACACAAACTCTAATACCATATCTTTTAGTAATGTTGCTGACGCCATAATTACTATGGATTTGTGGAATGGCAATAGCTTTGAGCTTGCAAGTCACACTCCTCTTGGTAATGCGCTGCGTGATTTGAAGGTAGAAGGCGTTGAAAAAGGCTTTGATCTTTTCCATATTTGGATAGACGATGCAGCGGCGCTGCAGGGTATCAACAATACTACTGATACAAATATTCTTACCTACAATTTTGCTTTAAAAAATGATATCGACGCGCAAGAGTTTAGTAATACTTTTACAGCTATTGGCGTAAATAATGCTTTCACCGGCAAATTTAATGGACGCGGTAACGCTATTGTTGGTTTGGATGTTAAAAATGATGCTAATGCCGGTTTATTCTCTGAAGTAGGCGATAAAGGCGAAGTTTCTAACCTCAGCATTTATTCCAGTACCTTTAAGGGTGAAGAAGCAGGCGCTGTTGCCGGTGTCAATAATGGTAAGATAGACAATATTACTACTTTTGGTAACCGTGTTGAAAGTACTGTGGAAAAAGGCAATGCAGGCGGTACCGTAGGTACTAATACCGGTATTATTAGTAATGCTTCCAATAACGATGCTGTAGCAGTATCCGGTGCTGGCGGCAATGCAGGCGGCATTGCCGGTAAAAATACAGGAAGCATTAGCAGCAGCGTTGCTAATAGCAATGTAACTGCTATGGTTGCTGGCGCTAATGCCATTGGCGGCGTAGTTGGCGTTAACAGTGGTGCGGATGCTAAGCTGGATACTGTAAGAAGCTTGGGTATTGTCAACGGTACTTACAATAATGGTACTGTTATAACTAATAACGTAGGCGGCATTGCGGGTATCAACAATGACTATGCGCAAATTACCAAAGCGTATAACGTAGCGCAGGTTAGCGGCGGCGACAACGTAGGCGGCATTGTGGGTAACGGAACTGTCGGCAATCTGCAAGAAGTTGTGAGCGCAGGCGATATCATTTCCAGCGGTACTAACGTAGGCGGTATCATTGGTAAGAGCGACGAAATGGTCATCAACAGCGGTCGTAACACCGGCGAAGTTACCGGTAACGAAAATGTGGGCGGTATCGTAGGCGTTAACGGTTCACAGTCTCGTATGAACAACATTATCAACGACGCCAATGCTACGATTAAAGGCGTAAATAACGTAGGCGGTTTGGCAGGCATCAATGCGGGAAAAATTGTCGCTAGCGATATGGGCTTGGTAAACGACGGTAGAGTTTATGGTCAGACTAATGTAGGCGGTATTACCGGCGTCAATACCGGTACTATCGAAAATACCAACAGTAATATCACGCTTTATGTTGCAGATAAGAATAGGGAGGCGAAATATTTTGGCGGCGTAGCCGGACGCAACGAAGGCACAATTACCAACGCTACCAATACGGGCAGCGTTTTAGCTGAAGGAGCTGAATATGTAGGCGGTATTGTCGGCGTTAACGGCACGTTAGTTGTAGATGCAAGTGGTAATCCTGATCTTGATGCAAATGGCAATGAGAAATTTGAAGCTGGTAATAGCGCGATTACCGGCGCAGGCAATAGCAACAGCGGCAAGGTTGTGGGCGCAAAATATGTTGGCGGCGTAGCAGGACTTAATGTAGGTCAGGTTGTTGGCACAGCACATGATGGTGTTGTTGAAATTCAAAACCAAGGTACTGTTATTGCCACTAATAATGGCGCAGGTGGTATTTTTGGAGAGAACAGAGCTGATATTTCTGAAGCTGTTTTGAAAAACAGCGGAACAGTTATTGGCAGTACGCTTGACGGGACCGGCGGTATTATCGGTCTTAACAGCGGCATTATCAGTAACTCTGACCTTATCAATACCGTTGACGGTTTGGTAGTAGGCATGGAAAATGTCGGCGGCTTGATTGGTATCAACAAAGGTACTATTGAAGGCGGTCGCGATACTAATGGTAACTATTATGCACATCAAGTGTATAACAACGGTACTGTTATAGGTGGTAATGGCACTGATGTAAAACCGGCAGACAATGATCTTGTTAACTGGAAATCCAAAACAATCACTGATGCTGACGGCAACGAATCTACTATTTGGTATCAAACGGATACGAATAGTCATGATATCGGCGGTTTGATTGGCAGCAATGGAAAAGTAAATAATGACGGTACAGTTGAAACCGGTAGCTTGACTGCTGGTTATAACACCGGTATTGTTGAAGGCGGTACTAAAGTTGGCGGCGTAGTTGGTAATAATGCCGGTACGGTTGACCAAGTGTTTAATGCCGGGTCTAGAGATAAAGTTATTGGTATAGGCAATGATGCAACTAATTATTATAATTTGCAAAATTCCGCTGATGTTAGTGTTGAAGATGAAAATGTATGGAAAGTTTACGAAGGCGGCGATAAGGACGCAACCATAAATTATGGTACCAATAAGCTGCTGAACGTATTTTTGACAAAGCTTACGTTTACTCCGGTGGAAGACTTCACCAACATGGTCTACAATGCTAAAGAGCAGGGGTTTGAACTTAAAAATGTTACAGCTACTTCTGCTGATGTTTGGACTGTTGGCAGAGAGAATGATGTGCAAGTGGGTACTATTAGTTGCGCAGCGGGAGCCCATTCTTTAAATGACTTGCTGATTGCAAGCGGTTTGCTGGCTAAAAACGGCAAAACCTTGGTTGGCAAGGGTTATGATATGTTCAAGACCAAGCAAATTGATATTGTTGAAAATGATGAGATTGTAGAACATAACAATTTAGGTTTTGACTTTGGTACTTTTGACATTGAAAAGGCAACGCTTAACATTGAATTGGATGATATTACACGTGTTTATGGCAATGCTAATGTTACCAATAAGAATGAAGCTACCGACAATAAGCATATTGTCGACGCTGATAAGTATGGTTATACTGTAAGTGTTGCGGATAAGGGTGTTCTTACAGGCGAACTAAATGATAAGATGCTGGATGAGTTGTTTAATGCGCAAAATGGAATTGCCTTTACCCATGACAAAAATAACGATGGCGCGATTGCAGGTACCAGCGGTGATAGAGTAACCAATAATGCTAAAACCTCTTACGATTGGGATGGCGATTTTAAATTAAATAATGAAAACGGCAATTTTGCGTTCGCTGTAAATGATGATGGTAGCTATACTTATAAAAAAACAGTAGAAGGTGTTCAGAACTCCGAAGTAACGAAGGCAGAGCTGACAATAACGCTGAGTGATGTAGTGCATAAATACGGCAGTCCGAACCTGAATGATTATGGTATGAAAGAGGTAACCGGTCTGACGAATGGTGATGAATTAAGCAAGGACAATGTGAAAGTCACTATGACTGACGACAG